>Ga0207873_1000036_pt1 | contig 124930 bp, 113 predicted proteins | sample BGWIniCompost_FD_187373 | JGI IMG/M metagenome (GOLD analysis project Ga0207873, IMG submission 187373) | Cellulose adapted compost microbial communities from Newby Island Compost Facility, Milpitas, CA, USA - BGW Initial Compost (SPAdes)... ... | reverse complement strand
CGGCTCGCCCGCCACCTCCGCCCGCCAGCCGGACAGCAGGCGGGAGGTGGGGTCGCCGCGGACCAGCCCCTCGATGTCGGCCCGGGTGGCGACGAGCGACGTGTCGAGGGCGGCGTCCTTGGCCAGCTGGCTAACCCAGGCCGAGGCCAGGGTGACCGCGGGGCGGAAGACCGGGTCGACGCCGTCGCGGGGCGGCAGGCGCAGCGCCTCCTCGGGCAGCTCCAGGCCCTCCCGCACCGCGGCGAGCAGCTCCTCGGCCGCGCCGCCCTTGAGGTGGCGGCCGTCGACGCCCCGGACGCGGGCCAGTTCGCGGGCGTCCTTCGGGGGCCGCTCGGCGATGGCGACCACCGACAGGTCGGGCAGCACGTGCCGGACCGGGCGGTCGACCGTCCGGGCCCGGCGCTCCCGCCAGGCCGCCACCGCCTGGGCCACGCAGCGGGCCCGCCCCTTCAGGCGCCGGGCCTCCTTGATGCGCCACCACGCCACCTCGGGGTCCGGCGGCTCGGCGTGCCGGGTGCGGAGCTGCTCGAACTCGTCGAGCGCCCAGCCCAGCCGCCCGAGCTCCTCCAGCTCGGCCCGGAGCGAGTCCCACAACGGGTCGAGGTAGGCGACGTCGGTCGCCGCGTACAGCCGGGCCTCCTCGCTGAGCGGCCGCCGCAGCCAGTCGGTGAGCCGGTCGGCCTTGGGGAGCGTCACGCCGAGCCGGCGCTGCAGCAGCGTGCCGAGGCCGGGCGACCCCAGGCCGACGAAGCCGGCTGCCACCTGCGTGTCGACCAGGCGGGCCGGGCCCGTCCCGCAGGCCCGCTCGAGGATCTCGAGGTCCTGGCTGGCGGCGTGCATCAGGCACGCGGCGTCGCTCTCCAGGAGGGCCCGCAGCGGGGTGACGTCGACCGCCAGCGCGTCGACGACGGCGACCTCGCCGCCGGCCGCCAGCTGGACCACCGCCAGGTGGGCCCAGTACGTGCGCTCCCGGTGGAACTCGGTGTCGAGCGCGTAGGTCGGGCAGCTCGCCGCCCGCGCGACGAAGTCCTCGAAGCCCCGCTGGTCGTCGATCCAGCGGTAGGGGGGCCGGGCGGGCGTGCCTACGGCTCGCTCCCCGTGGCGACCTCGAAGCCGGCGTCGATCCACGCGTTCGTGCCCCCGGCCACGTTCACGGCGTCGATCCCCCGGGCCCGCATCACCTCGGCGGCGCGCAGGCTCCGGGCCCCGGCGGCGCAGATCACGTAGACCGGGCGGTCGGTGGGCAGGTCGTCGAGGCGGTCGGGCACCGTGGCCAGCGGGACCAGCTCGGCCCCCGGCACGTGGGCGGCGACGTACTCGTCCGGCTCGCGGACGTCGATGAGCGGCGCGCCGTCGCGCCGCACCCGGGCGAGCTCGGCGACGTCGATCTCCGGCACCTCCATGGGGGTGCAGGCTACCGGTTCCCCGGTGCCGGCCCCTCGCCGGCCCGCGGCCCGCCGGCGGGTCGGGCGCCCGGCGGGAGCGCCTCGGGCACGTCGGCGTCGGCGACGGCGGCCGGGTCGAGTGCCGGCTCGACGACCCGGAGCCCGGCGGCGGCCACCGCGGCGTGCACCGCCCGCTCGCCCGCCGCGAACGCCCGGGCCAGCGCCGGCCCGGCGTGGGCGCGCCAGGCGGCGTGCAGCCACTGCCGCCGGCCGCCGGCGACCGGCACCGCCGCGTCGGCCCCGGGCGCGGCCAGCAGCGCGGCGACGGTGGCGGCGAAGGCGTCGGCCGACGGGGCGACGAGGTCGCAGGCGACGACGAGGACGACCGCGCCCGCCGGCGGCGGGCGGCGGGCGGCGGCGCCGCCCTCCCCCGGCCCCGGCCACGGTGCGGTGAGCGCGGTGACCAGGCCGCCGAGCGGGCCCTCGCCCGGCGCCCGGTCCGGGACGACCTCGAGCCCGGCGGCGCGCAGGGCCCGGGCGTCGCCGCCCACGGCCACGACCCGCGCCGCGCCGGCGGCGGCGAGCGCCCGCGCCACCCGGGCGGCGAGCGGGCGGCCCTCGAGGCGGATCAGCGCCTTGTCCGCGCCCATCCGCCGGCTCGCGCCGCCGCAGAGCACCGCGCCGAGCACCGGCGGCCGGGGTGGGCCCGGGCCCACGGGCTCACCCCACGCCGCCGTAGCGGGCCTCGACGCCCCGGCTCGGCCCGTGGTGGGCGACGGCGTCGGCCAGGTCGGCCAGGAAGGCGTCGGCCGCCGCCAGGTGGGAGGGCGAGATGATGGCGTGGAGCCCGCCCTGCTGGCGGTCGAGGTGCCAGCCGCGGTCGTCCATGACGTCGCCGACCGCGCCCATGTCGATGCCGGAGCCCGGGTCGGCGGCGATCTCCATGATCCCGGGCACCGGGTCGCCGGTGACGTGGAGGCCGTCGATGGCCTCGATGCCGGCCCGGAACCTCGCCGAGGCGGCCCGGACCTGGTCGGCGAGCCGCAGGTAGCCCTCCATCCCCAGGTACCGCACCGTCGCCCAGGCGGCCGCGATCGGGGCGGCGGGGCGCGTGCCGGCGGTCGTGGCCGAGCCGTACAGGCCGCCGGGCCAGCCGTCGAAGAGGAAGTACTGGCGCTTCAGCAGGTCCTCGTCGCGGTGCAGCAGCAGCGAGGCGCCCTTGAACGACCAGCCGTACTTGTGCACGTCGGCCGACAGCGACGTCACGCCCTCGACCCGCATGTCCCACGGGGGCACCGGCTCGCCGAGGCGCTCGAGGAACGGCAGCAGCCAGCCGCCCAGGCAGGCGTCGACGTGGCAGAGCGCGCCGCGCTCGGCGGCCAGGGTGGCCAGCTCGGGGATGGGGTCGACGACGCCGAAGGGGTAGCAGGGCGCGGACCCGACGACGAGGGCCGTCCGGTCGTCGACCGCCGCGGCGGTGGCGGCGAGGTCGGCCCGGCCGTCGGGGCCGACCGGGACGCGCACCTCGGTGACGTCGAGGTAGTGGCAGGCCTTGGCGAAGGCGGGGTGGGCCGTCTCGGGCAGCACGATCGCCGGCTCGGCGATGCCCCGCTCGGCGCGGGCGTGGTCGCGCGCCACCTGCACGGCGAGGAAGATGCTCTCGGTGCCGCCGCTCGTCAGCTTCCCGGCCCGGGGGTCGCCGTGCAGCAGGTCGGCGCCCATGGCGACCACCTCGCGCTCCATGCGCAGCAGGCTGGGGAACGCGAACGGGTTGAGGTAGTTCTCGTGGAGGTACTCGTGGGCCACCGCCTCGTGGAGGCGCTCGAGCTCGGGGTCGGCCGCGTTGTAGACGAGGCTGAAGGTGCGCCCGGCCCGCCAGTCGGCGTCGTCGCCGCGGCCGCCCCGGATCTCGGCGACGAGCTCGTCGACCGGGCGGCCGATGGCCGGGAACGTCGGGTGGTCGGTCACGTCGTCAGCCTCCGTAGCTCATGCGGGTGTCCTCCATCCGCAGGACCGGCGTGTCCTCGGGGGCGGAGAAGCCGCAGTCGACGATCTCGCCGATGAAGAAGGTGTGGCCGCCGCAGTCGACCGGGGTCCGCACCTCGCAGTCGAACCAGCCGACCGCCCGGTCCAGGATCGGCGCGCCCGTCCGGGCCTCACGGAACGGGAAGCCGTTGAGGGTGCCCTGGTCGGGGTCGTACTCCACCGGCTTGGTGAACTTGCGGACGATCGCCCGGTCCTCCCGGCTGATCGTGCAGAGCGTGAAGACGCCGCTCTCGCTGATCAGCTTGTGGGTGAGGGCGGTCTTCTCGACCCCGATCCCGAGCAGCTTGGGCTCGAAGCTGACCTGGGTCGCCCAGTTCAGCGTCATGAGGTTCCGCTGCTCGCCCGAGCGGCTGCCGACGACGTAGAGCCCCGACGGCATCGTCCACAGCAGGCGGCGGCGCATCTTGTCGTACGCCTCCCGGGCCTCCTCGGTGTCCACGCCCGGGGGGAAGGGGCCGATCGGGCCGGTGCCTCCTGGTGCTGCCATGCGCGGGACCCTACCGGCGTCCGGCCGCGGGCACCGTGCGACCCGGTCAGCCCAGGGCGGGGAGGTCGGCGCAGAGGTGGCTCGGGAAGTCGGGGGCGAGCGCCGGGATCCCGCCGCAGCCGGGGCCCGCGTCGGCGCCGACGGCCACCCAGGCGCCGTCCTCGATCCGCCAGTACGTGCGGCGGACCCACGCGCCCGCGCAGGGGTTGTCGGCCGGGTCCCCGGTCGCCGGGCAGCCAGCCGCGCCCACGTCGACCTCGACGACGGCGAACGGCTCCTCGCACCGCACCTCGCCCAGCCCGGCGTGCCGGGGCACGTCGGTGTTGGCGACGACGTCCCGGAGGTTGTCGCACGAGGCCGGGTCGACGACGCAGGTCGTCACGACGTGGTCGCAACCGACCCACTCGCCGTCCCGGAGCCAGAACCGCGACCCGAACGGGTCGACCACCGGGCGCCCGACGCCGTGCTCGAGGTCGACGGTCGCCACCCTCGGCTCGAGCGCGCAGCCGTCCCACGGGATCGGCGCGCCGTGCTCGTCGCGCCGGGGCGGGTCGGCCAGGCGGGGCCGGTCGGCCCGGACCTCGACGCTGACGACGATCTCGGCGCTCTCCCCGCCGTACTCGTCGGCCCGGACGGTGACCGTCGCGGCGCAGCTGCCGTCGGGCGCCTCGACCGGCACCGGCTCGGTGCGGACCGTGATCGACGAGCCGTCCCCCGCCGAGCCCTCGACCGCCTCGATGCCGACGACGTCGACGCCCGACCACCCGGCCGGGCCCGGCCCGCCGGCGACCTCGGTCGTCGCCGCCCCGTCGCCGCCGCAGGCGGCGCAGCAGAGCGCGAGGGCGGCGACCAGCGACGCCCACCGGGGCCCTGCTGATCCTGCGCGTGCCGTCATCCCAGCTCCTCGGCCGACGTCGATCGGGTGCCGATGCTGCCCCGCCACGGGCTGCGGACGCCATCGCGTTCCCCCGGCGGGGTGCGTGCGCCCCCGCGCCCGCCACCCCGCCCCGTCCCCGTTCCGGCGTCCCCCACCCGCCCGTGCGCGCCCCACGGACGCCAGGAACGGCACGACGCCGCGGGGCGCGATGAGTTCTCGGCCTCCGCGCCGTCTGTTGGGCATGCGTGACATCGTGACCCGCACCCTGGAGGTGCCCGGCGCCGTGCTGACCTACGACGTCCGGGCCCCGGAGCGCCCCGGTCCGGCCCGCCCGCTGCTGCTCATCGGCTCGCCGATGGCGGCCGCGGGCTTCGGCACCCTGGCCGGCCACTTCCCCGACCGCACCGTCGTCACCTACGACCCTCGCGGCATCGACCGCAGCACCGTCGTCGACCCCGGTGCGCCCGTCACGCCCGCCACCCGGGCCGACGACCTCCACCGGCTGGTCGAGGTCGTCGGCGGCCCGGTCGACGTCTTCGCCAGCAGCGGCGGCGCGGTCGACGGGCTGGCCTGGGTCGCCGCCCACCCCGGTGACGTGGCCACCCTCGTCGCCCACGAGCCGCCGCTCCTCGACGTGCTGCCCGACAAGGACGTCCTCGTCGCCGCCATGAAGGCGGTGCGCGAGCGCTACATGGCCGAGGGCTGGGGCGCGGCGATGGCCTCGTTCATCGCGCTGACGAGCCACGTCGGCCCGCTGCCCGACGACTGGCTCGACCGCCCGGCGCCCGACCCCGCGCAGTTCGGGCTGCCGACCGGGGACGACGGCTCGCGCGACGACCCGCTCTTCGGCCCCGCCGCGGCCGCGACCCCGGAGTTCGTGCCCGACCTGGCGGCCATCGCCGCCGCCCCCACCCGGGTGGTGCTGGCCGCCGGCGCCGCCTCGGAGGGGCAGTTGTGCGCCCGGGCGGCCGCGGCCGTCGCCGAGCGCCTGGGCACGAGCCCCGTCGTGTTCCCGGGCGACCACGCCGGCTTCCTCGGCGGCGAGTACGGCCAGACGGGCGAGCCCGACGCCTTCGCCGCCACGCTGCGGGCGGTCCTCGACGGCGACAGCTGAGCCGGGCGGGCCCGCGGGCCGGTCAGAGGTCGGCCGGCGGCCAGTCGGGGTCGAGCTGGCGGAGGAACTGCTCGCACCGGGCGGCCTCGTCCTCCTCGCCGATGGCCGCGGCCGCCGCCCGCAGCCCGTCGAGCGCCCGCAGGAACCCGCGGTTCTGCGGGTGGCGCCAGCGCACGTAGCCCGACCCCCGCCAGCCGTTGGCCCGGAGCCGGTCGAGGCCGCGGTGGTAGCCGACCCGGCTGTACGCGTACCGCTCGACGTCGTCGTCGCTGAGTCGGGCGAGCTGCGCCCAGGCGTCGAGGAACCGCGGCCAGCGCCGGGCGACGGCGGCCACCGCGGCCCGCCGCTCGCCCTCGGGCCGGCCCAGCGCCTCGTCGAGCGCGGCGAGCGCCTCGGCCGGCTCGTCGTCGAGGACGGTCTCGGGCGGGCCGCCGGGGCTGAGGTTCACGGGTGCGTCGGCCATCCCCGCCATTGTGGCGTCGGCGGCCTGCGGGCGGCGCGGCGGTGCCCTCCCCCGTCCGACCGTCAGCCCCGGGCCTCGCCCGCGGCGGTCGCGTCCACGCCCTCGCCACCGTCGGCGCGCTCGCCGTCGGCCCCGGCCGCCTCCTCGTCCGTCGCCTCGCCGTCGGCACCGTCCGGCTCGCCGGCCGCCCGCCGGCGGACGAACGACAGCACGCCGCGCCGCTCGGGCTCGCCGGCCGGCATCTCGGGCGTGGACGGCCGGCCCTCGAGGTAGTCGGTGGTCGCCTCGTAGGCGATGCGCATGAGCTCGGCCGACCGGGTGAAGTCGTCGTAGCGCATGGTCGGCGTCTGCCCGGTCGGCAGCAGGTGGACGTCGACGTCGTCGGGCATGGCGGCCAGCTCCCGCTTGAAGCGGTGGTGGCGGGCGATCCAGTACGACTGGATGGCCACGTCGAGCGGGCGCCGGGGCTCGGGCCGGGGGCGCGAGAAGGCGCCGACCTGCAGGACGTAGATGGTCCGGGCGCCCAGCTCGACGGCCCGGCCCATCGGCACGTCGTTGACGATGGCGCCGTCCAGGTAGCGCACGCCGTCGATCTCGACCGCCGGGTAGACGGCGGGCAGCGCGGCGGAGGCGAGGACGGGCTCGATCAGCGGCCCGCTGTCGAACCACACCTCGCGCACGCCGATCACGTCCGTGGCCACGCACTGGAACCGCACGGCCAGCTCCTCGAAGGTGCGGGCCGTCAGCTCCTGCTCCAGCACCCGGCGCAGGCCCTCGTTGCCGTGCAGGGACTCGCCCCGGCGGGCGAGCGCGAGCGGCCGGGGCAGGATGCCCCGGGGCATGAGGTCGTCGCCGTCGAGCTCCCGCCACAGGTGCTCGAGCCGGCCGATGCCCGCCAGGGTCGGGTCCTGGGCCAGCGCGGCGCCGTTGATCGCCCCGACCGAGCAGCCGAGCACCATGTCCGGCACGATGTCGTGCTCCGCCAGCGCGCGGAGCATGCCGATCTGCAGCGCCCCCAGGTTGCCGCCCCCCGACAGCACGAACGCCACCGGGCCCGGTCGGCGCCGGCGGAACCACCGCTGCATGATCGCCACGTCACCCTCCTTCGCCTGCGCCCTCGCGGGCGAGCTCCATCGCGCGCTGCACCAGGCCGGCGAACGCCTCGGGGTGGGTCAGGTGCGCGCCGTGCCCGGCACCCTCGATGATGGCCAACTCGGCCCGGGGTGCGGCGCGCGCGAGGGCCTCGGCGGCCCGGACGTGGTGGTCGGCCGTCCGGGACCCGTGGGCGGCGACGACCGGCACGGCGACGCGCGCCGGGTCGTAGGGCCGGGGCGCCGGCGGCCGGACCGAGCGGAGCTCGGCGACGAGCGTCGGGCCCTCGGCTCGCCGCTCGGCCCGCACGGCGGCGGGCAGGCGCTCCCAGGCGGCGTCGCCGATCATGCGGCGGAGGAACCGCTCGGCCGCGTCCCCGGCCCGCTCCGCGTCGACGGGGACCGCCGGGTCGGCGCCCCCGGCGTCGGCCAGCGCCCGGCTGCCGGCGCCCTGCGAGGGCCACCAGGGCTCCCAGGGCATGGGCGCCTCGTAGGCGAGCACGGCGGCCACCAGCTCGGGGTGGCGCTCGGCGGCGGCCAGGCAGACGAGCCCGCCGAAGCTGTGGCCGGCCAGCACCGCCCGCCGCCCGTCGAGCACGGCCAGCAGGTCGTCCACCTGGTCGTCGAACGACGCCGGCGGGCCGGTCGGGAGCGACCGGGCGTACCCCCGGCGGTCGTAGCGCACGACCCGCGCCGGACCCCGCAGCGCCCGCCGCACCCGCAGCATCCCGCTGGAGCGGTCCAGCGCCCCGTGGACGAGGACGACGAGCGGCCCCTCCCCCACCTCGTCGCCCCAGATGCCGTCCCGGACCCTGCGCTCGCCGTCCGGCCGGTGCGCCGTGCCTGCCTGCTCGACCACGCCGGAGGTGCTACTCGACCTGGACGACCCGCAGCACGTCGGTCGTGCGGGCGGCGGCGTCCGGGGCCCCGGCGAGCACGGCGATGGCCTCGCCGTGGTGCACGAGCCCCGCCTCGACCGCGGCCTCGACGACGCACCAGACCATCTCGTCGGTCGTGTGGTACTCGGCCACCTCCAGGGGCTCGACGCCCCAGGACAGGGTCAGCTGGCGGGCGGTCGCCGGCGACGGGCTGGCGCCGACGAGGCGGGCCCGGGGGCGCAGGGCCGCCATGGCCCGCGCCGTGGTGCCGGCCCGCGTGCAGCAGACGATCGCGGCCAGGCCCAGCTCGTCGGCGGCCCGGAGGGCGGCGTGCGCCATGGCCAGGGTGACCGCGCCCGTCGACGGCACGCGCCGGGAGACGACGCCCCGGTCGACCGGCACGGCGTGCATCTCCTCGGCCTGCTCGGCCCGCTCGGCGATGCGGGCCATCGTGCGCACGGCGAGCGCGGGGTCGCGGCCGATGGCGGTCTCGGCCGAGAGCATGAGCGCGTCGGTGCCGTCGGCGACGGCGTTGGCGACGTCGGTGGCCTCGGCCCGGGTGGGCCGGGCGGCCGACACCATCGACTCGAGCATCTGCGTCGCCGTCACCACGGGGAGGCCCCGGGCGGCGCAGGCCCGGATGATGCGCTTCTGCAGGTGCGGGACGTCCTCGATCGGGGCGTCGATGCCGAGGTCGCCCCGGGCGACCATGATCCCGTCGGCCACGGTCATCAGCTCGTCGAGGTGCTCGACCGCGGCCCGGGTCTCGATCTTCGCCATCAGCCGGGGGCCGTCGTCGCCGAGCGCCTCCCGGACCCGGCGGAGCTCCTCGGGCCGGCGGACGAACGACACGGCCACCCAGTCGGCCTCGCGGGCGACGGCGTCGATGAGCCGCAGGTCGTCCTCCGTCGGCACCGGCGGCCGCCAGCGGTCGGAGGGGAGGTGGGCGCCGGGCCGCCCCTGCAGCCGGCCGCCGGCCTGCACCCGGGCCCGCACGGTGTCGCCCTCGACGGCGACGACCTCGAGCACGACCGTGCCGTCGCCGAGGACGACGGTGGCGCCGGGCTCGACGACCTGCGCGACCTCGGGCTCGTCGACCTCGATGCGCTCCCCGCTGCTCGGGCCCTCGCCGGCGACGAGCACGACCTCGGCGCCCTCGGCGAGGAAGGACCCGCCCTCGGGGAACGGGCCGGTGCGGACCTTGGGGCCGGGCAGGTCGGCGAGCACGCCGACGATCCGCCCCCGCCGGCGGGCCTCGTCCCGCACCATCGCCATCGCGGCGCGGTGCTCCTCGGGCGTGCCGTGGGCCAGGCCGAGGCGGGCGACGTCCATGCCCGCGTCGAGCATCTCGCCGATGACGGCGGGCGTGCCCGACGCCGGGCCGAGGGTGGCGACGATCTTCGTGCGGCGCATGGCGGGTCGCCCCGCGGTCGCCGGGCGCCGGGTGCGCGCCGGGCCGGACGCCGGGGCGTGCATCACGATCGCGCACCGACCTCCGGGCGTCGACAGCGCCGGCCCGCGGCGGAGGGCCCGCCCCGCCGCCCGGCGCCCAGGTGCGGGTCAGGACCGGGGCACCTGGCTCCAGGGCAGGTCCTTGTCGACCCGGACGTCGCCCGGCAGGCCGAGCACCCGCTCGCCGAGGATGTTCTTCATGATCTCGGTCGTGCCGCCCTCGATCGAGTTGGCCCGGGAGCGCAGGAACGCCTGGTGCGGGTTGCTCCACTGCGCGGTCGTGCGGGGGCGGGCCATCGGGTAGCCCGTCGGGTACAGCGTCCCCTCGGGGCCCAGCAGGTCGACGGCGCACTCGGTGATCTCCTTGTGCAGCTCGGCCATCGCCAGCTTGCCGATCGACCCCTCGGGCCCCGGCGTGCCCTTCGCCCGGTTGTGGCTCGCCCGGATGTTGGTCAGGCGCAGCACCTCGGCACGGATCCACAGCTGCACCACCCGGTCGCGGGTGGCGCCGTCGTGGGGCTTGGTCGCCTCGTAGACCTTCATCAGCTCGCCGATGAAGCCGCTGCCCCGGGGCGGGATCTGCCCGCCGATCGCGACGCGCTCGTTCATCAGCGTGGTCAGCGACACCCGCCAGCCCTCGCCGACCTCGCCCAGTCGCTCGGCGTCGGGGATCCGCACGTCGGTGAAGTAGACCTCGTTGAACTCGGCCTCGCCGGTGATCTGGTACAGCGGCCGCACCTCGACGCCGGGCGCGTGCATGTCGACGACGAAGTAGGTCAGGCCCTTGTGCTTGGGCACGTCGGGGTCGGTGCGGGCGACGAGCAGCCCCCAGCGGGCGACGTGCGCCAGGGTGGTCCACACCTTCTGCCCGTTGACCACCCACTCGTCGCCGTCGCGCACCGCCCGGGTGGCGAGGCTGGCCACGTCCGAGCCGGCGCCCGGCTCGGAGAACAGCTGGCACCAGATCTCCTCGTTGGTGAAGAGCGGGCGGAGGTAGCGGCGCTTCTGCTCCTCCGAGCCGTGGGTGACGATGGTCGGCGCCGCCATGCCGTGGCCGATCGGGTTGAGCGCGCCGGCGCGCGGCGCCCCGGCCCTGGCCAGCGTCTCGTTGACGAGCTTCTGCAGCCCCGGGGAGAGGCCGAGGCCGCCGTGCCCCTCGGGGAAGTGGACCCAGGCCAGCCCCAGGTCGAACTGGTGGCCGAGGAAGTCGACCGGGTCCGTCGTGCGGGGCGGCCGCTCGTCGAGCAGGCGCTCGCACAGCTCGAGCACTCGCCGCTCGTCGTCGGAGCGGGTGTCGGAACGCACGGTGTCGGTCAGCGCCATGGCTGGTCACGGTACTTGACCGATCGGTCAAGCGCCGAAACGGCGGGCCGGGACGGGCCCCCGGGGTGCCGGCGGTCAGTTCAGCCGGGCGCGCATCGCCCGGGCCGCCAGGCGGTCGCGGGCGCCGTCAGGCCCGGGCTCGGCCAGCGCCTCGAGCTCGACGGCGGCGGCGTCGAACCGGCCGTTCGCCGCCAGCAGGGCGGCGAGCTGGCGGCGGTCGCGCACCGTGGCCCCGGGCACGAGCACCCGCAGGCACTGGGCCCACAGCGCCCCGGCCCGGTCGCCGACGCTGACGAACGAGCGCTGCAGGTTGGTGAGCATGCGGGCGATGATCGCCCGCGGCCCGACCGGCTCCAGGTACCGCGGCTCGAAGCGGGCCCGGGGGCCGTGCAGCACCGCGAAGAGCTTCTCGCAGCCCTCGCGGTCGAGCACGCTCTGGTGGAACGGGTCGATGAACAGGTCCTCGTCGTCCGCGGCGCGGACGAGGAAGTGCCCGGGCATGCCCACGCCGAGCAGCTCGACCCCGGCGCGCCGGGCGACCTCGATCAGCACGACCGACAGCGTGATGGGGATGCCCCGGCGCCGGTCGAGCACGACGTCGAGCAGCGAGTTGCGGGGGTTGCCGTAGTCCTCGACGTCGCCGGCGAACCCGAGGTCGCCGAAGAGGTGGGCCGTCACCGCGTCGAGGGTCGGCGCGGCGCACCCGGCCGCGAGCTCGTCCAGGCGGGCGAGCTCGGCGTCGAGGTCGAGGTCGCCCCGGGCGTGCGCGGCGATGAGGAAGGCCCCCAGGTCCAGTCGGCAGTGCTCCTCCGGGCCGCGCACGAGCTCGGCGAACCGGTCGGTGATGTCCACTGCGGCCACGCTACCGGGGCCGCCACCGGTGACGGCGGGTGGCCGGGCGACCCTGTGGCGTTTGGCACGCACGGCCCTGGTCACCGCTAGGTTTCCGGGCATGTTCCCCGGTGCGCATGCGCAGACCACGCCCGACAAGCCGGCGATCGTGATGGGTGGCTCGGGCCAGGTCGTCACCTACGCCGAGCTCGACGCCGAGGCCAACCGGGTCTCGCGCGTGCTGCGGTCGCTCGGCCTGCAGCCCGGCGACCACGTCGCCTTCTGCCTCGAGAACCACCCGCACTTCCTCGCCCTCGCGTGGGGCGCGCACTACGCCGGCCTCTACTACACGGCGATGAGCTCCCGGCTCACGACCGAGGAGATGGAGTACATCGTCGAGGACTGCGGCGCCCGGGTCTTCATCACCTCGGCCTACAAGGCCGACCAGGCCGCGGAGCTGGTCGGCCGCCTCCCCGACGGGGTCGCCCTCTACATGCTCGACGGCACCGTCGAGGGCTACGAGCCCTGGGAGGAGGCGCTGGCCGCCCAGCCCCCGACCCCGCTGGACGAGGACCGGGTCGAGGGCCGGGACATGCTGTACTCCTCCGGCACGACCGGCCGCCCCAAGGGCGTCAAGCTGCCGCTGCCGGACGCCCCGCTCGGCACCGGGGACTCCATCTACTTCCTCGTGACGGCGCTGTTCGGGGCCAAGCCGGAGAGCGTCTACCTGTCCCCCGCGCCGCTCTACCACGCCGCCCCGCTGCGGTTCTGCATGGCGTTCCAGCGCGTCGGCGCCACGGTCGTCGTCATGGAGCGCTTCGACCCCGAGCAGGCGCTGGCCCTCATCGAGCGCCACCGGGTCACCCACAGCCAGTGGGTCCCCACGATGTTCATCCGCATGCTCAAGCTGCCGGAGGAGGTGCGGAAGCGCTACGACGTCTCGTCGATGGAGGTGGCCGTCCACGCCGCCGCGCCCTGCCCGGTCCCGGCCAAGGAGCAGATGATCGAGTGGTGGGGGCCGGTGCTGCACGAGTACTACGCCGGCACCGAGGGCAACGGCTTCGTCTACTGCAACAGCGAGGACTGGCTGGCCCACAAGGGCACCGTCGGCAAGCCGCTGCTCGGCGAGGTCCACATCCTCGACGACGAGGGCAACGAGCTGCCCCCGGGCGAGCCGGGCACCGTCTACTTCGCCAGCGACGCCGAGTTCTCGTACCACAACGACCCCGAGAAGACGGCGGCCAGCCGCGACCCCAAGGGCCGGGGGTGGACCACGCTCGGCGACGTCGGCTACGTCGACGAGGACGGGTTCCTCTACCTGACCGACCGCAAGGCGTACATGATCATCACCGGGGGCGTGAACGTGTACCCGCAGGAGGCGGAGAACGTCCTCGCCCTCCACCCCAAGGTGATGGACGTGGCGGTCTTCGGCATCCCCCACGAGGAGTTCGGCGAGGAGGTCAAGGCCGTCGTCCAGCCGGTGTCCATGGACGAGGCGGGGCCCGAGCTCGAGCGCGAGCTCATCGCCTACTGCCGCGAGCACCTGGCCGACGTGAAGTGCCCGCGGTCGATCGACTTCCGGGCCGAGCTGCCCCGCCACCCCACCGGCAAGCTCTACAAGCGCCTGCTCAAGGACGAGTACTGGAAGGGCCACCAGACGAGGATCGTCTGAACCCGGCGCCGCACGGCCGCCGGGTCGCCCCACCGACCGCGGCGGGCACTACGGTCCCCGGCGTGTCGTCGTACCCGTTCCTCGACTGGCCCGGCCCGCTCGCCTTCGCCCACCAGGGCGCGCACTCCCCCGACGGTCCGGGGGAGAACACGATGGCCGCCTTCGAGGCGGCGGTGCGGCAGGGCTACCGGTACCTGGAGACCGACGCCCACGCCACCGCGGACGGCGTCCTCGTCGCGTTCCACGACGACCGCCTCGACCGGCTGACCGACCGGACGGGGCTCATCGGCGATCTGCCCTGGGCCGAGGTGCGCGCCGCCCGGGTGCGGGGGCGCGACGAGATCCCCCTGCTCGAGGACCTGCTCACCGCCTGGCCCGACGTGCGGGTCAACATCGACCCCAAGCACGACGCCGCGGTCGACCCGCTGGTCGAGCTGATCGAGCGCACCGGCACCGTCGACCGGGTGTGCATCGGCTCGTTCTCCGACCGCCGTCTGGCCCGCATCCGGGCCCGCCTCGGCCCCCGCATCTGCACGTCGATGGGCCCCCGCCAGGTCGCCCGGCTGGTCGCGGCGTCCCGGGGCCTGCCGGCCGGGAGCTTCAGCGCCGCGTGCGTGCAGGTGCCGACGAAGCGGGGACCGGTGCCGCTCGTGACCGACCGCTTCCTCGCCGCCGCCCACCAGCGGGGGCTGCAGGTCCACGTGTGGACGATCGACGACCCCGACGAGATGCACCGCCTGCTCGACATGGGCGTCGACGGGATCATGACCGACCGGACGGACGTGCTGAAGTCGGTGCTGGTCGAGCGCGGCCAGTGGGTCGAGCCGTGATCGCCACCGGCCGCCGCTCCCTCGACCTCGCCGACGCCGAGGCCGCCCGGCTCTACCGCGCCCTCGTCCTCCCCCGGCTCATCGAGGAGCGCATGCTGAAGCTCCTGCGCCAGGGGCAGCTCAGCAAGTGGTTCTCCGGGATCGGCCAGGAGGCCGTGTCCGTCGGCCTGGTGGCGGCGCTGCACGACGACGACTGGGTGCTGCCCGCGCACCGGAACCTCGGCGTGTGGACGACCCGGGGCGTCGACCTCGAGCTGCTGTTCCGCCAGCTGCTCGGCCGGGCCGGCGGGATCAGCGGCGGGCGCGACCGCACCTTCCACGTCGGCCTGCCGCAGCACCGCATCGTCGGGATGATCAGCCACCTCGGCGCCATGGCCCCGGTGGCCGACGGGCTGGCCCTCGCCGCCGCGCTGCGGGGCGAGCCGCGGGTGGCCGCCGTGCTGGTGGGCGACGGCGCCACCAGCGAGGGCGACGTCCACGAGGCCATGAACCTGGCCGCGGTCTGGAAGCTGGGCGTCCTCTTCGTCGTGGAGAACAACCACTGGGGCCTCTCGACCCCGGTCTCCGAGCAGTACGCGTGCACCGACCTCGCCGACCGGGCCGTGGGCTACGGCATGCCCGGCGAGGTGGTCGACGGCAACGACGTGCTCGCGGTGCGGGAGGCGGTCGCCCGCCACGCCGAGCGGGCCCGGGCCGGCGGTGGCCCGGCGCTGATCGAGTGCAAGACGTTCCGCATGCGGGGGCACGAGGAGGCGTCGGGCACCGACTACGTGCCCGCCGAGCAGCTGGCCGCCTGGGTCGCCCGCGACCCGATCGCCCGGTTCGAGGAGCGGCTGGACGCGGCGGGCGTCGTGGGCCCCGCCGAGCGGGAGGCCGTGCAGGCCGAGCTGCGCGACCGGGTCGAGCGGGCCCTCGCCGCGGCGCTGGCCGACCAGCTGCCCCGCTCGACGCCCGAGGCCGAGCGGGCCCGGGTCCACGCCCCGCCGGCGCCGCTGCGGCGGGCGCCGGCCCGGGCCGGCGACGCCGCGACGGCCGGAGCCGGGGCGACGACCGAGATGCGCTACGTCGACGCCGTCCGGGACGCGCTGCGCACGGCGCTGGCCGCCGACGACCGGGTCGTGCTGCTCGGGCAGGACATCGCCGAGTACGGCGGCGTCTTCAAGGCCACCCAGGGGCTGGTCGACGAGTTCGGCCGGGCGCGGGTCCGCAACACGCCGATCATCGAGTCGGGGGCCATCGGCGCCGCGCTCGGCCTGGCCCTCGACGGCTTCCGCCCGGTCGTCGAGATGCAGTTCGGCGACTTCGTCACCTGCGGGTTCAACCAGCTGGTCAACAACGTGGCCACCACCCGCTACCGCTGGGGCGCGGCGGTCCCGCTGGTCGTCCGGCTGCCGGTCGGCGGCGGCCTCGGCGCGGGGCCGTTCCACTCCCAGAACGTCGAGTCCTGGTTCTGCCACGTGCCGGGCCTGAAGGTCGTCGCCCCGGCGACGCCGGCCGACGCCAAGGGCCTGCTGCTGGCCGCCCTCGACGACGGCAACCCCGTCCTCGTGCTCGAGCACAAGCGCCTCTACCGGAGCACCCGGGGGCCGGTGCCGGCCGGCCACCACGTCGAGCCCATCGGCCGGGCCCGGGTCGTCCGCCCCGGCCGGGACGCCACCGTCGTGACCTACGGGGCCGGGGTGGCCTGGGCGACCGCGGCGGCCGACCGGCTGGCCGCCGAGGGGGTCGGCGACGTCGAGGTCATCGACCTCCGCTCGCTGCAGCCGTGGGACCGGGAGACCGTCGTCGCGTCGGTGAAGCGCACCTCGCGGGCGCTCGTCGTCCACGAGGCGCCGCTGACCGGTGGCTTCGGCGCCGAGGTCGCGTCGGTCATCGGGCACGAGGCCTTCATGTGGCTGGACGCGCCGGTGACCCGGGTCGGCGGCCTGGACACCCCGATCCCCTTCGCGCCGACGCTCGAGGAGACCTGGTCGGCCGAGGGCCGGGTCGAGCCGGCGCTGCGGGAGCTGCTCGCCTTCTGACCCGCGCGGCCGGAGCCCGAGGCCCGGCCCGACCGGCCGACCCTAGGCGGCCGCGATCGCGGCGGTGAGCACGTCGAGGCCGTGCTCGATCTCGTCGTCGGTGATCGTGAGCGGCGGGGCCAGGCGCAGGACGTTCCCCGCGGGCCCGCACGACAGCACGATGACGCCGTCCTCGAGGCAGGTGGCGCACACCCGCCGGGTCACCTCGGCATCGGCCAGCTCGACGCCGATCATGAGCCCGAGGCCCCGCACGTCGCGCACGGCCGGGTGGCGCCCCAGGTCGCGCCGCAGCCGCTCGAGCACCCGCTCGCCCAGCTCGGCGACCCGGCGGTAGCCGTCGGTCTCCTCCAGGACGTCGAGGGTGGCGAGGGCCGCCGCGCAGGCGACCGGGTTGCCCCCGAAGGTCGACCCGTGGGCGCCCTCCGGCCAGCGGTCCATCAGCGACCGGGGCGCGACGATGCCGCCCAGCGGCAGGCCCGAGGCGATGCCCTTGGCGAAGAGCAGCACGTCGGGGCGGACGCCGTAGGTCTCGGCCGCGAACGGGCGGCCGGTCCGCCCGACGCCGCACTGCACCTCGTCGAAGACGAGGAGGATGCCGTGCTCGTCGCAGCGGGCCCGCAGGCCGGCCAGCCAGTCGGTCGGCGGGGGGACGTAGCCGCCCTCGCCCAGCACGGGCTCCACGATCACCGCCCCGATGCCGGACGGCGGTGCCTGCAGCGCGAACAGGTCGTCCAGCGCGGCGAGGGCGGCCTCGACGGCGGCCTCGGGCGTCGGGTGCTCGTGGGGGATGCAGTAGGGGGCGTGGTGGACCGAGGGCAGGAGCGGGTCGTAGCCGGCCCGGTAGTGGCCCTTCGCGGTGGTGAGCGACGTGGCGGCCAGCGTGCGGCCGTGGAAGGCGCGGCGGAACGCGACGACGCCCGGCCGCCCGGTCACCCGCCGGGCCAGCTTCAGCGCGCCGTCGACGGCCTCGGCCCCCGAGTTGCAGAAGAACACCTGGGGCTCGTCGAGGAACGGGCACAGGGCGCCGATCCGCTCGGCCAGCTCGACGTTGCGGGTGTGGTGCACGACGACCGAGGTGTGCACCAGGGTGCGGGCCTGGTCGACGATGGCCTCCACGACCCGGGGGTGGCCGTGGCCGGTCGTGTTCACGGCGATGCCGGCCCCGAGGTCGAGGTAGCGCCGGCCGTCGACGTCGACGATCCAGCAGCCCTCGCCCCGCTCGGCGACGACGTCGTAGTAGCGGGGCAGGACCCCGGCCAGCGCGGCGCGGTCCCGCGCCAGCCAGGCGGCCGTCGCCGGGCCGGCCGGTGCGGCCCCGGGGGCGTCGGTGAGCGTCGTCATGCGTCCTCCTCGCGCGGGCCGGGGGCGGCGCCGGCGCCGGTGTCGATGGGGTGGGTGTCGATCTGGGCCTTCTGGAGGCGGCCCGAGTAGTCCACGTAGACGGTCTTGATCTGGCTGAACTGCTCGATGCCCCGGGTGCCGGCCTCGCGGAAGCCGTTGCCGGTGTGCTTGGTGCCGCCGAACGGCAGCGGGATCTCGGCGCCGATCGTCGGGGCGTTGACGTAGACGATCCCGGTGTCGATGCGCTCGACCGCCCGGAGCGCGGTGGAGATGTCCCGGGTGTAGACGGCGGCCGACAGCCCGTACTCGACGCCGTTGACCACGTCGATGGCCTCGTCGAGGTCGGCCACCTCCATGACCGCGAGCACGGGGCCGAACACCTCCTCGCGGGCGATGCGGTGGTCGGGCCGCACGCCGGTGAGCACCGTCGGGGCGAAGAACGCGCCGCCCTCGCACCCCGCCACGGTGACCGGCTTGCCGCCGGTGGCGACGGTGGCGCCCTCGGCGACGGCGGCCTCGACCATGCCGGCGATGCGCTCGGCCGCGGCGGCGGTGATGACCGGCCCGACGTCGACGGTCGGGTCGCGGGGGTCGCCCAGGCGCAACGCCTCCGCCCGCTCGACGATGCGGCCGACCAGCTCCTCGGCGACGTCCGGGTGGACGATCAGCCGGGAGGTGGAGGTGCACCGCTGCCCCGAGGTGCCGAAGGCCCCGAAGATGGCGCCGTCCAGCGCGAGGTCGAGGTCGGCGTCGGGCCGCACGACCATGGCGTTCTTGCCGCCGAGCTCGAGCGACAGGACGCGGGGCCCCGACTCCATGGCGGCCGCGGCCACCTTGCGACCGGTGGCCACCGAGCCGGTGAAGCTGACCGCGCCGACGCCGGGGTGCACGGCGAGGGCGGCGGCCGGCTCGGCCGCCCCGTGCACGACCTGGACGAGGCCCTCGGGGAGCCCGGCCTCCGCGCAGGCCGCGACGAAGGCCTCGCAGCAGGCCGGCGCGTGCTCGCTGGGCTTGATGACGATGCCGTTGCCGGCCAGCAGGGCCGGGAAGACCTTCCAGGACGGGATGGCGACCGGGAAGTTCCACGGCGTGATCAACCCGACGACGCCGACCGGCTGGCGGGTCGTCCAGCACAGCTTGTCGCCCAGCTCGGAGGGGACGGTCTCCCCCATCGCCGCCCGCCCCTGCCCGGCGACGAACGCCGCCATGTCGATGGCCTCCTGCACGTCGCCGCCGGCCTCGACGAGCACCTTGCCGGCCTCGCGGGCGACGAGGTCGGCCAGCTCCTGCTTGCGCTCGGCGAGCACGGCGCCGGCCGCGGCCACGACCTCGGCGCGGGTGGGCACGGGGACCCGGGCCCAGGCCCGCTGCGCCTCGGCGGCGCGGACGACCGCGGCGTCGACGTCGTCCGCCGTGTGCGCGGGGAACTCGCCGACCACGTCGTCGGGCCGGGCGGGGTTGACGGAGCGGAAGGTCGTCGTCATGCCACCGTCCTCGCTCGGTGCCGGCCCGGGCCACCCTCCGGGTCCGGAACAGACGTTTCACCTGACGGGCCGAACGTATCATCTCGTCCATGTCCGAGGAGGCGAGCGTCGAGGAGCTCGTCGAGCGCCAGCGGAACCACCTCCCGCCGGCCGAGCGCCGGGTCGCCGAGGTCGTGCTCCGCTCCCCCGAGGCCGTCGCCTTCGGCACGGTCGCCCGGGTCGCCGAGCTGGCCGGCACGTCGGGCGCGTCGGTCGTGCGGTTCGCCACCCGGCTCGGCTTCCCGGGGTTCAGCAGCCTGCAGGCGGCGGTCCAGCGGGCCATCGGCCAGCAGCTCCGCCCGGCGGTCGAGCGCATCCGGGCCGACACCGGCCCCGACGTCGTCGCCGCCTCGCTGCAGGTCGAGGTCGACAACGTGCAGCGGACGCTGGCGGCCGTCGACACCGCGTCGTTCGAGGCCGCGGTCGACCTGCTGGCCACCCGGCCCCGGGTCCTGGTCATGGCGGGCGAGGCCGAGGCCGGCGTGGGCGCCATGCTGGCGAGCGGGCTGGCGCTGCTGCGCGACGGCGTCGAGCAGCTCCGCGGATCGGACGTCGCCGTGGCCCGGCGACTGGCCACCTGCGGCGCCGGCGCCGCGCTGGTCGCCATCGACATGCGCCGCTACGAGCGCTGGGTCGTCGAGCACGCGGCCCGGGCGGCCGACGCCGGCGTGGCGGTCGTCGCCGTCACCGACAGCCTCCTGTCGCCGCTGGCCGAGCGGGCCCAGGTGACCTTCGTCGTGTCGGCCGAGAGCGCGGGCGTCTTCGACAGCCACGTCGGCACGCTGGCGCTGTGCAACGTCCTCGTCACCGGGACGGCCCGGCGGCTGCGGCGCAGCGCCACCGACCGGCTGGACGCGGTCGAGGCCGCCTGGCAGGCCACGGGGGCGCTGGTGGACGGGTGACGGCGACCCCCGACGCCGCCGGCCGTGGCCTACGCTCGCCGGCCATGACCGTGGGCGAGGCAGGGGCAGGCACGGTGCGCGCGCCGTCGGGCCTGGTCGCGTCCGCCGACCACCTGGCGTCGTCGGCCGGGGTGGCGGCGCTGCGGGCCGGGGGCACGGCCGCCGACGCGGCGGTCGCCGCGGCCGCCGTCCTCGCGGTCACGCTGCAGCACCAGTGTGGCCTGGGCGGCGACCTCTTCGCCCTCGTCCACCGCCCCGGCGAGCCGGTGGCCGCCCTGTGCGCCGCGGGGCGGGCCGGGTCGGGGGCCGACGCCCTGACCGCCCGGCTGGAGGGCCTCGAGCGGCTGCCGCCGTTCGGCGACATCCGGGCGGTGACCGTGCCCGGCTGCGTCGACGGTTGGATCGAGCTGCACCGGCGCTACGGCCGCCTGCCGCTGCCCCAGGTCCTCGAGGCGGCCATCACCTACGCCGCCACCGGGTTCCCGGCGACGACGCTCCTCGCCGCCTCGGCACCGCTGATCCTCGAGGCGAAGGGCGCCGACGACTACCTGGGCCCGGCCATGGCCGCCGGCGGGCGCCTGTGGCCCGGCGCGCTCGTCCGCCGGCCCGGCGTCGCCCGGGCCCTCCAGGCCATCGCCGCCGAGGGGCGGGCCGGGTTCTACCTCGGCGCCTTCGGCGAGGGCCTCGTGCGGCTCGGGCGGGGGCTCTTCAGCCGCGAGGACCTCGCCGCGCCGCAGGCCGAGTGGGTCGAGCCGCTGCAGGTCGAGGCGTGGGGGCACACCGTCCACGTGCCGCCCCCGCCGTCGCAGGGCTACCTCGTCGCGGCCGGCGCGGCGGTCGCCGCCGAGCTCGACCTGCCCGACGACCCCGACGACCCGCGCTGGGCGCACCTGCTCGCCGAGGCCGCCCGGGTCGTCGCCGCCGACCGCGAGGACGTCCTGCACGAGGCGGCCGACGGCCAGCGGCTGCTCGACCCCGAGCGCCTCGCCGCCCGGCGGGCGCTCGTCGACCCGGACCGCCGGGGGACGTCGCCCCTCCCCCTCGCCCCGGGCGACACGACCGTGCTGGGCGCGATCGACGCCGAGCGGTGCGGCGTCGTGCTCATCCAGTCGAACGCCTCGGCCTGGGGCAGCCGGATCGTCGAGCCGGCGACCGGGGTCGTCCTCCACAACCGGGGGCTGGGCTTCCACCTGGAGGACGGCCACCCCGCGCTCTTCGCCCCCGGACGCCGGCCGCCCCACACGCTGGCGCCCGCGCTGGTGCGTCGGGCGGACGGCAGCCTGCGGGGCCTGGTCGGCACCATGGGCGGCGACGTCCAGCCCCAGGTCGTGCTGCAGCTCCTCGCCCGGCTGCTGCGCCACGACCAGTCGCCGGGCCGGGCCCTGCGGGCCGGCCGCTGGATCCACACCCGCGGCGGCCCCCGGCCGCCGATGGGCGGCTTCGACCTGTGGACCGGCGAGGGCCCCACCGCGCTGGCCATCGAGGCCCACGCCCCCGAGGGGTGGGACGAGGGCCTCGCGGCGCGCGGCCACGCCGTCGAGCGCAGCCCCGAGGCGGTCGACCACCGCTTCGGCCACGCCCAGGTGGTCGAGGTGGCCGGCGAGGTGCTGGCCGGCGCGGCCGACCCCCGGGCCCTGGACGGCGCCGCGATCGGGTACTGAGCGCGGTCACGCGGTGGCGAGGGCGGCGAGCGTCGCCGCGGAGAGCGCCAGGTAGGCCAGCGGGAACTGCAGGGCCAGGTCGCGGGCCCGCAGGTGGGTGGCCACCGCGCCGACGAAGAAGGCGACGAGCCCGCCCGCGGCGAGGGCGCCGAGGGTGGTGGCGCCGGCCAGGCCGGCGAGGACGCCGACCGCGCCGAGGCCCTTGGTCACGCCGAGCGGCACGAGCCACCGCTCGGGGACGCCCACCGCGGCCGCGTTGGCGAGCACGAAGCGCGCCCGGACGAGGTCGGCGACGGCCACGAACCCCACCGCCGCCGCGGTGAGGAGGCACAGTCCGATCCGGAGCGTTCCCACGTCTGTCGTCTCCTCGGGTGCTCGGGGCCGCCGGGGCGGCGGCCGCTCGTCCCCTCGACGACGCAGGACGGCGCGACGTCAGGGATCGCGGCCGGTCGCCGGCCCGCCGCGCCGGGTGACATCGCGGGCCCCGCCTGCGACGATGGCTCGGTGGAGGAGCACGTCTCGACCTCGTACGCGCGCATCGCCGACCGCTACGAGGACGTCCGGGGCGGGGCCGCACGGGCGGTCGCGCTGGCCGACGCCGTCCGGCCCTGGCTGCCGCCGGGGCGGCTGCTCGACGTCGGCGCCGGGACCGGCATCGTCACCGCCGGCCTGGCACGACCCGACGTGTCCCTCGTGGCCTGCGACCTCTCCGTCGAGATGCTCGCCCGCGCCGCGGCGCGCCTGCCCGGGCGGGTGGTGGTGGCGGACGCGGTCGCGCTGCCGGTCCCCGACGGCGTGCTGGACGCGGTGACGTACGTGTGGGTGCTCCACCACGTCGGCGACGCTCGCGCCTGCCTGGCGGAGGCGTGGCGCGCCCTGCGGCCCGGCGGCCGGGTCGTGTCGGTGGCCGGGCTCCCCCTGCCCGTCGACGACGACCTGGCGCCGAGCTTCGACGCCCTCGTCGACGTCCTCCGGCCCGGTCACCGGGAGCGGGCCGCGGCGGCCGGCCCGATCGGCGTCGAGCTGGGGTTCCGCGCCCTCCACGAGGGCGCCGTCACGGTGGCGCTCGACGTGACGCCGAACGGGCTGGCCGACGCCATCGAGCAGCGGCTGTTCTCCCACCTGTGGGACCTGCCCGACGAGCGGTGGCGAGAGCTGGTCGAGCCCGCCGTCGCCCGGCTCCGGGCCCTGCCCGGGCCGGACCGGCCCCGGCGGCGGCCCTACCGCCACCCCGTCGTCGTCCTCGAGCGGCCGTGACGGCGCCCCGCCGGCGGCCGCTCAGTCGGGGTCGGCGAAGGTGGGCTCCCGCTTCTCGAAGTAGGCGGCGACGGCCTCGACCTGGTTGGGCGTGCCGATCAGCGAGAAGATCGTCGAGCGCTCGTCGGCGTACTGCTCCGCCAGCGGACGGGTGCCCGACAGGTCGAGCAGCCGCTTGGCCCCCCGGATGGCGTGGGGGTTCTTGGCGGCGATCTCGGCCGCCAGCGCCAGGGCGTCCTCCCGGGGCGTGGTGCTGAGCCGGGTGGCGAGGCCGATGCGGACGGCCTCCTCGCCGGTGACCGTGCGGCCGGTCCAGGTCAGCTCCTTGGCCACGTCGAGGCCGACGAGCCGGGGCAGCGTCGCGGTGCCGGTCATGTCGGGCGTCAGCCCCCAGCGGATCTCGAGCACGGCGAGCTTCGCCTCGGGGTGGACGATGCGCAGGTCCGCGCCCATGGCGATCTGCAGCCCACCGCCCAGGCAGTGGCCGTGGATCGCGGCGACGACGGGCACCGGCACCTCCGACCAGCAGTGCGCCACCTGCTGGCCCAGGTGGGTGATGCGCCCGTCGGTGCGGGCGATGGCGCCGATGCCGTCGTCCCCCGCGGCGTCGCCGCCGGCGCCGCCCTCGCCCGCCCGGGCCATGGCCTGGAAGCCGGCGAAGTCGAGGCCGGCCGAGAAGGCCCGGCCCTCGCCGGAGAGGACGACGGCGCGGACGGACCTGTCGGCGGCCAGGCGCGCCCCGGCGTCCGCCAGCGCCGTGAACATCTCGCCGTCGAGGGCGTTGAGCTTGTCGGGCCGGTTGAGCCGCACGTCGGCGACGCCGTCGGTGATGGTGACGGTCACGCGGTCGGACATCGGGGGCCTCCTGGTCGTGGCCACGCGGCCCGGGGTCAGTCCTTCAGCAGGTCCCGGGCGATGTGGGTGATCTGGATCTCGTCGGTGCCGGCGTAGATCTGCAGCACCTTGGCGTCGCGGGCCAGCTGCTCGACCTGGAACTCGCTCATGTAGCCGTTGCCGCCGAACAGCTGCACCGCCTCCATGGCCACCTCGACGGCGGCCCGGGCGGCGTAGAGCTTCATGGCCGAGGCCTCGGCCAGCGTGAAGCCCCGACCGGTCGCGGAGGCCTCGATCACGCGGAACACGAGGTTCTCGACGTTCAGCCGGGCTACCGCCATGCGGGCGAGCTTCTCCTGGATGAGCTGGAACTCGCCGATCGGCTTGCCGAACTGCACCCGCTCCTTGGCGTAGGCGACGGACAGGTCGAGGCACTGGGAGATGATCCCGAGGGCCATCGCCGCCACGCCCGACCGCTCCTGGAGGAACGTGGCCTTGGCCGCCGAGCGGCCGCCGCCCTCCTGGTCCTCGGTCTCGCCGATCAGGCGGTCGCGCCCGACCCGGACGTCGGTCAGGAACAGCTCGCCGGTCGGCGAGCTGTGCAGCCCCATCTTCTTCAGCGGCTTCGACTGCTCGAGGCCCGGCATCCCCTTGTCGAGGACGAAGCTGAGGATCTTGCGCTCCTCGGGCGGGTTGCCCTCGTCGAGCTTGCAGATGAAGACGATGGTGTCGGCGTAGGGGCCGTTGGTGATGAACGTCTTCGAGCCGTTGAGGACGTACTCGTCGCCGTCGCGCCGGGCGGTGGAGCGCATGGAGCCGAAGGCGTCGGAGCCCGACCCGGGCTCGGTGATCGCCCAGGCGCCGACCTTCTCGAAGGTGAGGAGCGGCAGCGCCCACCGCTCCTTCTGGGCGATCGTGCCCCGGGAGAGGATGGCGCTGGCCGTCAGGCCCATCGACACGCCCATGGCGGTCACGAGGCCGGGGCTCCACCGGCACAGCTCGATGATCGGGATGAGCTGGAACGCCGCGGCGTCGGCCGCCGCCTGCGGGTCGCGCTCGCGCTCGTCGGGCTCGTCGACCCGCTCGCCGGCCGCGAGCGCCTTCTCCCGGGCGATGGTCCGCTCGAAGCGCTCCCGGGCCATCGTGTCCATGCCGAAGGTCCGGACGAGCTTCCGGATGATGTCGTAGGGCGGCAGGTCGCCGTGCTCGAGCTCGCGGTGGTGCGGCACCAGCTCCTTCTCGATGAAGTCGCGCACGGCGGCGCGCACCATCTGCTGCTCCTCGGACCACTCGATCACGCCGATCCTCCCGGTTCTCGCACCGTGCGTGCAGCGACTGTAGGGGTGGGGCCGGGCGCCGGACCAGCTCCGCCGCCCCGCGGCGCGCCGTGCGGGTGCGGGCCGGGCGGGGCGGCCGGACGAGTGTGGAAGAGCCCGGCCGCGGTGGCATCCTGTACGAACCCCCAGGGACGTGTTGGAGGAGCTGCGCGTGACATTCCGGGTCAAGGACCGGGTCGTCTACCCCCACCACGGTGCGGCCATCATCGAGGCGACCGAGGTGCGTCCGATGCCGCCCGACGGTGAGCCCAAGGAGTTCTTCGTCCTCCGCATGACCCACGGCGACCTCGTCCTCAAGGTCCCCGTCGACAAGGCGGAGGAGATCGGGATGCGCTACCCGATCAGCGTCGAGGACGTCGAGGACGTCTTCGAGGTCCTGGCCAAGAAGGACGTGCGCGAGCCCACCAACTGGTCGCGCCGGTTCAAGAACCACCAGGAGAAGCTGAAGTCCGGCGACATCTACCAGGTGGCCGAGGTGGTGCGGAACCTGGCGCTGCGCGAGGCCGACAAGGGCCTCTCCGCCGGCGAGAAGTCGATGTTCGTCAAGGCCCGGCAGGTGCTGGTCTCCGAGCTGGCCTTCGCCCTCGACATCAGCGAGGAGGAGGCCATGAAGCGCCTCGAGGAGACCCTGGCCTGAGGCGCTCCCGGCCGGGAGCGCCCGACCGCGGCCGGGACCGCCCGCCGCCCTCCGCGCCCGCCCGCGCCGCCGCGCGCCGGCGCGGGTGACGACCCGCGCCGCCCCGCATCACCTAGAGTCTCCGCCCCGGCCGGCAGGACGCACCTCTCCCGCCGGACCACGCCAGCGATCTGCGCTACCCGGCGGACGACCCTCACGAGGACACACTGATGAGCGACACACCCTTGGGCCCCGACTGGTGGCAGGCCTCCGACGACAAGTGGTACCCGCCGCCGCGCCCGGAGATGCCGGGCGAGGAGGCCCCCGCCGACGCCTCGGCCCTTCCCCCGCCCCAGGGCTCGCCCGGTGGCGCCCCGATCGGCCCGCCGCTCGCCCCGCCCTCCGGCGGCTACGCCCCGCCGGGCGGGTTCCCCCAAGGCGGGACGCCGAGCCCGTACACCGGCGTGCCCCCCGCCGGCCCGCCGCCCGGCGCCCAGAACCGCACGCCCCTGTACGTCGCCATCGGCGTCGTCGTGGCCGTGGCGATCGTCGGGCTGATCATCGTCCTGACGAGCGGCGACGACGGCGACGACGAGCGGACGGACCGGCCCGACCCCCGGCCGTCGACCACCGAGGAGGCGCCCGACCCGACGGGGTCGCCCGAGCCCACCGAGGACGACGATCCGCCGAGCGACAGCGGCACCGTCGAGGTCGTCGAGGTCGGGTGGTCCAACTTCATGGGCGGCTTCGACCGCGACGAGCTGAGCGCCTCCTACGGCTTCATCGTCGAGAACACGGGCGACGAGACCGTGACCGACATCCAGGTCAGCGTCTCCGCCTACGACGCCAACGGCACGGCGCTCGCCACCGCGTCGCACACGATCTACATGCTGCGGCCGGGCCAGAAGATGGGCATCGGCGACGAGTTCTTCGGTGAGAACCTCACCGCCGAGGTCGCGGACGTGCAGGTCAACGTCAGCGAGCCCCAGAACTGGAGCCTGTCCGACATCCCCGAGGAGGGCGTGCTCGAGGCCGAGGGCGTCACGACGACGACGGGCGACTACGACGTCACGACGACGTTCACGGTCCGCTCGACGTTCGACCAGCAGATCTCGAACCCCTACGGCTACGCGATCTACCGGGACGCCAGCGGCAACATCATCGGCGGCAGCACCGGGTACCTGAACTTCGTGCCGGCCGGCGGCTCGACCGCCGCCGAGATCACCAGCTGGGACGTCATCCCGAACATCGCCTCGACCGAGGTCTACGTCGACGTCGGCTTCATCAGCTGAGACGCCCCGGCACGGCACGCGACGGAGGGCAGGCCTGCGGGCCTGCCCTCCGTCGCGCGTGGTGGGCGTAACAGGACTCGAACCTGTGGCCTCACGCGTGTGAAGCGTGCGCTCTAGCCAACTGAGCTATACGCCCGGGGCAGAGCACTCTAGCAAGCCGCTCAGCCGAGTCCGAACGGCGCCACGGGGTCGAGGTCGAGGATGTCCTCCAGCAGGGCCAACGTCCGCAGGACGGCGACGTCCGCGTGCTGGGGGCCGACGACCTGCAGCCCCACCGGCAGGCCGTCGGAGGTGAACCCGGCGCACACGGTGCCCGCCGGCGACCGGGTCATGTTGAACGGGTAGGTCAGCCGGACCCAGTTGGGGTCGGGCACCCCGTCGATCGTGCCCTGCGCCTGCGCCCCCACCCGGGGCGCCTGGCCGGCCACGGTCGGCGTGAGCAGCACAGGCGCCCGGTGGAACACGTCGACCAGCGCGAGGTTCAGGGCGTGGCAGGCGTCGATCGCCCGGACGAGGTCGACGGCCGAGACGCTGGTCCGCGCCCACTCGAGCATGCCCGCCAGGCCCGGGTCGAGCCGGTCCCAGACCTCGGTGCCGTGGAAGGGCTCGAGGATGCGCAGGCAGTAGACGAGCGAGAGGCGCAGCCAGTCGAGCACCGGGTCCTCGTCGAAGACCCGGTCGACGACCTCGACGGCGGTGCCGGCCTCCTCGAGGCGGCGGACCGCGGCCTCGCAGACGGCCCGGACCTCGGCGTCGACCGGGGCGTAGCCGAGCGTCGGCGACCACACGACCGCCCGGGGCGGGTGGAGGTCCTCGAGGCTGCGCGACCACGAGGCCTCGGGCAGCGGCAGCGAGGCGAGGTCGGTCGGCTCCGGCCCGACGACGGCGTCGAGCACGAGGGCGAGGTCGCGGGCGGTGCGAGCCATCGGGCCCTTGGTCGACAGCAGGGGCCAGTCCGGCGGCGCCGCCCCGCCGGAGGGGACCCGGCCGAGAGAGGGCTTGAAGCCGGTGAGGCCGGTGACCGCGGACGGGATGCGGATCGACCCGCCGCCGTCCGAGCCGGTGGCCAGTGGCACGAGGCCGCCGGCGACGGCGGCGGCCGAGCCGCCCGACGAGCCGCCCGGCGACCGCTCGGTGTCCCACGGGTTCCGGGTGGCGCCGAACACCGGGTTCTCGGTGTCGGCCTTCCAGCCCAGCTCGGGCGTGTTGGTCTTGCCGACGACCACGCAGCCCGCGGCCCGCAGGCGGGCGACGAGCGGCGAGTCGTCGGTCGCCGGCTGGCCGGACGCGAACGCCGCGGACCCGTGCGAGGTCACGAAGCCGCACGCGTCCTCGAGGTCCTTCACCGCCAGCGGGATGCCGGCGAGCGGCCCGACCTCCTGGCCGGCGGCGATGCGCTCGTCGATCGCCGCCGCCTCGGCCAGCGCGGCGTCGGCGTCGACGGCGACGAAGGCGTTGAGCTCGGGGTCGAGGCGGTCGACGAGGTCGATGGCGGCCGCGGTCAGCTCCCGGGCCGACACCCGGCGGGCGGCCACGTCGGCCGCCAGCGCGGCGACGGTCGTGCGTCGGAAGTCCACGGCACCCGACGCTAGCCAACCGGGCCGGGGCGGCCCCCGGGGACCGGGAATGCGGGCCCGGGGCGGCGCGTTGAGGTCCGTGGCCGGACGCCGCCGGCGGCCCCGACGGGCGCGCCCCGGCGCGACCGGCCCGGCAACCGTTCCCCTCTCCCCCACCCCGACGCGCGCATGCCCGAGATCACGCTCGACGCCACCCTGTTCGCCACCGCCTTCGTCACCGTCCTGGTCGTCATGGACCCGGTCGGCAACGTGCCCGTCTTCCTGTCGCTGACGCGCGACCAGCCGCCGGCCCAGCAGCGCCGGGCGGCCCTGCTCGCCAGCCTGGTCGCCGGCGGCGTGATCGCCACCTTCGCCCTCTTCGGCCAGCGGGTCCTGCAGCTGCTCGGCATCTCGCTCGAGTCGCTCCAGGTGGCAGGGGGCCTGCTGCTCCTCCTCATCGCCCTCGAGCTGCTGCGCCCCGACGGCGAGGCCGGGGAGGACGAGGGCCCCCGGGACGCGACGAGCGTCGCGCTGGTCCCGCTCGGCACGCCCCTGCTCGCCGGCCCGGGCGCCATCGCGGCGACGATGCTCTACGTGCGGCAGGCCGACGACCTTGGCGGCGCCCTGTCGGTCGTGCTGGCCCTCGTGGCGGTGCTGGTGGTCGTCTACCTGTCGATGCGGTGCGCGCCCCTGCTCGGCCGGGTGCTGCGGGCCAACGGCATCCACCTGCTGTCCCGGGTCATGGGCCTGCTCGTGGCCGCCATCGCCGTCCAGCTGGTGGCCTCGGCGGTCGAGACCTGGGTGCGCAGCGGCGTCTCCTGACCCGCCGGGCGCGGCGGCCCGGCGACGCGGCCGGCCCGGTCAGGCGACCAGCTCGACGAGCCGCTCCAGGCCGGCGACCCGGCTGCCCTTGAGCAGCACGGCGTCGCCCGGGCCCAGCGGGCCGAGCGCCTCGGCCGCCTCGGCCACGTCGGCCACGAGGCGGCCCCCGTAGGCGGGCACGCCGACGGCGACCACCTCGATGCCCAGCTCCCGGGCCAGCTCACCGACGGCCCGGTGCTCCTCGTCGCTCGACGGGCCGATCTCGGCCATGACGCCGAGGACCGCGATGCGGCGCGTCGCGTCGAGCGCGGCGAGCGCCCGCAGCGCGGCCGCCATCGAGGTCGGGTTGGCGTTGTAGGCGTCGTTGAGGAGCCGGGCGCCCGAGGGCAGCGTCTCCAGCTCCATGCGCCAGCGGGACAGGCCGGCCCGGTCGAGGCCGGCGGCCACCTCGTCGACCGCCACCCCGCAGGCCAGCGCCGCGGCGGCCGCGGCCAGCGCGTTGTCGACCATGTGCGCGCCCCGCACGGCGAGCTGCACCTCCGCCTTCCCCCAGGGCGTGACGAGCGCGAACGACGGTCGCAGCTCGGCGTCGAGCCGGACGTCCTCGGCCTGCACGTCGCCGCCGTCGGCGAAGGTGAGCACCCGGGCCGCCGTGCGCTCGGCCATGGCCGCGACCCGGGGGTCGGCGGCGTTGAGCACGGCCGTGCCGTCCGGGGGCAGCGCCTCGACCAGCTCGCCCTTGGCCCGGGCCACCTCCTCGAGGGTGCCGAACGTCGCGGTGTGGACGGCCGCGACCCGGGTCACGACGCCGACCGCCGGCCGGGCCACGGCGCACAGCGCGGCGACGTCGCCGACGGCGCGGGCACCCATCTCGACGACCAGCGCCCGGGTGCCGTCCGGCGCGCCGGCCAGCGTGAGCGGCACGCCGAGCTCGTTGTTGAACGACCCGGTGGCGGCCGCGGTCGGCCACCGCACCGCCAGCACGGCGGCCAGCAGGTCCTTGACGCTGGTCTTGCCGACCGACCCCGTGACCCCCACGACGCGCCCGTCGACCGCCTCGTCGAGCCGGTCGCGCGCCAGGCGGCCGACGGCCGCCAGGGCGGCGCGGGTGTCGGCCACCTCGACGGCCGGCACGGCGGGGTCGACCCCGGTGGCCCGCACCGCCGCCGCCGGCCGGGCGGTCAGGTAGGCGGCGGCGCCCGCGGCGACCGCGTCGCCGATGAAGTCGTGGCCGTCCCGGGCGGCCACGATCGGCACGAACAGCTCGCCCCCCTCGACGCGGCGGGAGTCGATGGCCGCCCCGGCCACGACGACGTCGGGGCCGTCGAGGCGACCCCCGGTCGCCGCGGCGATCTCGCTGGTGCGCATCTCCACGACGGACGATCTTCGCACCTCCGCGGACCCCGCCCGACACGACCCCGCCGGGGTGGGCCCGGCCGGTACGCTCGCAGCCCATGGTCAGCAGCGATCGCGTCCGCCTCGTGGTCCTGTTCGGTGGGCGGTCGGCCGAGCACGAGGTGTCGTGCACCAGCGCGGCGCACGTCCTGCGGGCGGCCGACGTCGAGCGCTACGAGATCGTGCCGGTGGGCATCACCCGCGACGGCACCTGGGTCGTGGCCGACGAGGCGGTGGCGGCGCTGGAGGACGGGCAGGACGCGCTGCCGCCCCAGCTCGAGGCGACGGGCACGACGGTCGATCCGTTCCAGGTCGTCTCGCCGGCCGGCGACATGCCGGTCGTCGTCCTGCCGCTGCTGCACGGCACCCACGGCGAGGACGGCACCGTCCAGGGGCTGTTCGAGGTGGCGGGCGTGCCCTACGTCGGCTCGGGCGTCCTGGCCTCCGCGCTGGCCATGGACAAGGCCAAGGCCAAGGAGGTGCTCGGCGCCCGGGGCCTGCCGCAGGTGCCGCACGTCGTGCTGCGCGACACCGAGCTGGAGGGCGCCGCCGAGGCCGTGGCCGCCGCCGGCCTGACCTACCCGGTCTTCACCAAGCCGGCCAACCTGGGCTCGTCGGTCGGGGTGTCCAAGGTGCGCGGGCCCGACGAGCTGGCGGGCGCGCTGGCCCTCGCCGCGCAGTACGACGAGTGGCTGCTCGTCGAGCAGGGGGTCGAGGCCCGGGAGATCGAGGTCGGCGTGCTGGGCAACGGCCGCCCCCGCACCTCGGTGCCGGGCGAGATCGTCTCGAGCCACGAGTTCTACGACTACGACGACAAGTACGTCGACGGCACCTGCCAGCTGCTCGTCCCGGCGCCCCTCGACGAGAAGGTGGCCGAGGAGGCCCGCGCCCTGGCGGTCGAGGCCTTCCTGGCGCTGCGGTGCGAGGGCATGGCCCGGGTCGACTTCTTCTACGAGGAGGGCGGCCGGGGGCTCCTCGTCAACGAGGTCAACACCATCCCGGGGTTCACACCGGTGTCGATGTACCCCCGGGTGTGGGAGGCGTCCGGCCTCACCTACGGGGAGCTGATCGACGAGCTCGTCGACCTCGCCATCGAGCGCCACCAGCGGCGCAGCCGGTTCTCGACGAAGCGCTGAGCGGCGGCGGACCGAGGCGGGTGCCGGCAGGCCCCGCGCCGCGCGACGACTGACAACGCACACCGTGCTGGCTGTGGCACCGTCCGCTGCTGGTTCTCTGCACAGCGTGAGCATCAGCGCGCTGAGCGTGTGATCCGGGTAACGTCTCGCCCGGCGGGCCCTCCCCACTCGCTCAGCCCCGGAGGCCAACGATGCGCCGGTCACTCCCCCTGGCCGCCACCCTCGCGGCGATCCTCGCCGGGCTCGCGCCCCACCCGTCCGCGGCGGACCCCGCCGCCCGGCCGCCGTCCCGGCCCGCCGTCCCGCACCGCACCGGCCAGCCCCCCGGCCCGACCGACATCGCCACCGAGCTCGACCTCACGGTGGTCGTCCCCGCCCTCCAGGACGCCTTCGGCGACCGCTACGGCGGCTACTGGATCGAGGACCGGCGGCACGACGACGTGCTGCACGTGGCGGTCGTCGACGCCACCGAGGCGGACCGGGCCACGGTCGCCGGCCTGACCGGTCACCACCCCCGGGTGGTGACCGACGCCGTGACCCACGGCTACGACGACCTGCTCGCCGCCCAGGACGAGATCGCGCTCTCCCTCGACCCCGACGAGGGCGACTTCACCGTCGAGGTCGACGTGGCCGCCAACGCGGTCGTCGTCCGCACCGAGGCCGCCGACGTCTCGGCGACCACGAGCGAGGCCCGGGAGGCCGCCCGGCGGGGCGCCCGGCGGCAGAACCGCGAGCGGGGCCGCGCCCCCCGGGTCGGCACCCCCTGGGGGACGCCCGGCCCGCGGGACCCGCGGGTGCCGCCGACGACCACGCCGCCCCCACCCCCGCCCGGCGAGGAGCCGGCCAGCGACCTCGCCGAGGCGGTCGAGGTCGTTCCGGAGGTCGACATCGACATCGCCCCGCAGGCCGACCGCAACACGTTCCCGCCCTACGCGGCGGGCCTGAGCACCCGCATCCTCGTCGGCACCCGGTGGAACGGCTGCACGACCGGCTACGTGTGGGCCAACGCGTTCGGCTACTTCGGCAGCACCGCCGGCCACTGCGGGCGGGTGAACGACGGCGTCGTCATCGGTCCCGCCATCGTCGACGTCATCCGGGCCAACGGCTACCAGCCCCACGTCTGGGTCCAGGCCGACGCGGCGCTGATCTCGCTGTCCGCCCGCGGCTGGCCGCACCGACCCGAGATCCGGGCCGGTGTCGGCGGGCGCAGCCACCGGACCGTCACCGGCAAGTACCTCAACGCCCAGATCGGCAACGGGCTGGAGCTCTGCTTCCAGGGCGTCACCAGCGACTCGGGCAACTGCGGACGCGTCGTCCGGGCCAACCAGTGGATCTGCTGCGACGCTGCCGGCAAGTCGTTCTACTACTCGTGCATCGACCACCCGAGCCTGCCCGGCGACAGCGGCGGGCCCGTCTACCGGCCGGTCGAGCCCGCGCGGGCCGTCGCCGCCGGCATGGTGTCGTCGTCGGTGACCATCAACGGCACCCGGCTGACCTGCTTCTCGACGGTGGAGAGCATCGAGTACATCCTCAACTCCCGGCTCGTCACCGGGTGAGCCGGCGCCGGGCCCGGGATCAGGCCGGGACGAGCGCGTCCCGCAGCAGGTCGACGAGCTCGTCCCGGCGGCGCACCAGCGACGCCAGCGTCGGCTCCTCGCCGAAGGCCCGGAGCACCTCGACCTCGGTCGCCAACCCGGTCACCATCGAGTAGGCGGCGAGCAGCAGCAGGCGGGGGTCGCGCCGGCGCATGCGCCCGGCGTCCATCTCCGCGCCGAGGAACCCGGCGGCCCGGTCGATGAGCGGCGTCAGGGCGGCGAGCAGCCGGGACGACGCCGGCGGGCCGAGCCGGGTCACCTCCCGCAGGAAGCCGATCATCGCCGGGTGGCGGGCGGCCAGGCGGAACATCGCCCGCACGACCGCCTCGACCCGGTCGAAGCCGGGGTCGGCGAAGGCGACGGCCCGCTCGAGGCGCCCGCCGACCTCGGCCGCGGTGCGGTCGATGGCGGCGTCGAGCAGCGCCTCCTTCGACGGGTACCAGTAGAGGATCGTCTGCTTGCGGATGCCCAGCTCGCGGGCCAGGTCGTCGAGCGACGTGGCGCCGTAGCCGCGGGTGCCGAAGGCGGCGATGGCGGCGTCGAGGATGCGCGCCGCGGTGCCGTTGCCGTGGTGCCTCGCCGGCGCCTTCGCGCTCGCCATCTACCAAATGGTAGACACGGGGGCGTGATACCGGAGGCCCTCGACGGCAGGCGCATCGCCATCACCGGCGGCACCGGCTTCCTCGGCACCGCGCTCATCGAGCGGCTGCTCCGCTCGGTGCCCGGCACCGAGCTCGTGCTGCTCGTCCGCCCCGGCAAGCGCTCCAGCGCGGCCCAGCGGGCCCGGCGGGAGATCTTCCGCAACGACGCCTTCGACCGCCTGCGCGCCGAGCTGGGCGCCGAGGCCTTCGACGAGATGGTCGAGCGGCGGGTGCAGGTGATCTCCGGCGACGTGGGCACCGACGGGCTCGGCCTCGACGAGGCCGGCCGGGCGGTGCTGGCCGGCTGCGACGTCGTCGTCCACTCGGCGGCCACCGTCGCGTTCGACTCGCCGCTCGACACCGCCGTCGAGGTCAACCTCCTCGGCCCCTCCCGCATCGCGCAGACCCTGCGCGAGCTCGGGGCCACCCCGCACCTGGTCGCGGTGTCGACCTGCTACGTCGCCGGCCACCGGCGGGGTGCGGCCCCCGAGGAGCACGTCGCCGACAGCCCGTTCTACGTCGACGTCGACTGGCGGGCCGAGGTCGAGGCCGCCCGGCGGGCCCGCCGCGACGCCGAAGCCGAGAGCCGGCGCCCCGAGGCCCTCGCCCGCTTCCGGGCCGAGGCCCGGCGCGAGCTCGGCGCCGCCGGCACGCCGGCGCTGGCCGCCAAGACCGAGCAGCGCCGGGAGGCCTGGGTCCGGGAGCGCATGGTCGAGGCAGGGCGGGCCCGGGCCGCCTCGCTCGGCTGGCCCGACGCCTACGCCTACACGAAGGCCCTCGGCGAGCGGGCGCTGCTGGAGCAGCGGGGCGACATCCCCGTGTCGATCGTTCGGCCCTCGATCATCGAGTCGGCCTGGGCCGAGCCCCGGCCGGGCTGGATCCGGGGCTTCCGCATGGCCGAGCCGATCATCATCAGCTACGCCCGGGGCCTGCTGAAGGAGTTCCCCGGCGTCCCCGAGGGCACCGTCGACGTCATCCCCGTCGACCTGGTGGTGGCGGCCATCATCGCCGTGGCCGCCGAGGGGCCGCCGGCCGAGCCGGCCGTCACCCAGGTCGCCTCGGGCTCGGTCAACCCGCTGCGCTACCGGCAGCTCGTCGACCTCGTGCGCGAGTGGTTCACCGAGCACCCGCTCTACGACAGCGACGGCCAGCCGATCGTCGTGCCCGACTGGTCGTTCCCCGGGCGGGGGCGGGTGCAGCGCCAGCTCGAGCGGGCCCGCTCGACGCTCGCCCGGGCCGAGGCCCTGCTGCAGTCCCTGCCCCTGCGGGGCCGGCAGGCCGAGTGGTCCGCCCGGCTGGAGGAGCGGCGCGAGGAGGCGGAGCGCGCCCTCGGCTACGTCGAGCTCTACGGGGCGTACGCCGAGTGCGAGGCCATCTACGGCGTCGACAACCTGCTCGCCCGCCACGAGCGCCTCGACCCGGCCGACCGCGACCGGTTCTGCTTCGACCCCCGGGTCGTCGACTGGCCGACCTACGTCCACGACATCCACCTGCCGTCGGTGGTCGAGCACGCCCGGGTGCGCACCACGCCGGGGGGCCGCACGGTCGAGAGCCGCGCCACCCGCCTGCGCCGCCAGGTCCTCTCCCCCGACCGCCACTTCGCGGCCTTCGACCTGGAGAACACGCTCATCGCCTCGAACGTCGTGGCCGCCTACTCGTGGCTGGCCACCCGGCGCCTCCCCCGCGAGGACCGCCTGCGCCACGTCGTCCGCACGCTGGCCGAGGCGCCGAGCCTGCTCGCCCTCGACCGCCGCGACCGCAGCGACTTCCTACGCCACTTCTACCGCCGCTACGACAAGGCGCCCGTCGAGCAGCTCGAGGCCGACGCCCGGGAGATGTTCAGCCACCTGCTGCTGGCCAAGGCGTTCCCGGCGGCCATCCGCCGGGTGCGCGAGCACCGCCGGCTCGGCCACCGCACGCTGCTCATCACCGGCGCCCTGGACTTCGCCATCGCCCCGCTGCGGCCCCTGTTCGACGACGTGGTCTGCGCCCGGCTCGACACCCGCCCCGACGGGACCTACCGGGGCGAGCTCACCGACGTGCCGCCCACCGGCGAGGCCCGGGCGACCCTCCTCGCCGAGTACGCCGAGGCCCACGGCTTCGACCTGGCCGAGGGGGTGGCCTACGCGGACTCGACCTCCGACCTGCCGATGCTCGAGGCGGTCGGCTTCCCGGTGGCGGTCAACCCCGAGACCCGCCTGTCCGCCCTCGCCCGCAAGCGGGGCTGGCTGGTCGAGCACTTCGACAAGGCACCCGGCGTCCCCGAGCCCCTGCTGCCCATCGGCCCGCCGTGGGGCGCCGGCGGGCGGCCGAGCTGGCTCACCCGGCTGCTGACCGCCGACGTCTGGGGCGGCGGCGACCGCCGGGGTCGCGACGGCCGTGACCGCGACCGGCCGGCCCTGGCCAGCGGACCCCGGGGAGGCTGGCGATGAAGGCCCTCGTGTTCTCCCGCCGGCCGGCCCGGTTCGCGGCGGCCATGGTGGCGGGCCAGCTCCGCCCCGGCCGCGGCGCCCGCTACGGGCCGCTGTCGCTCCGCGACGTCGACCCGCCCGAGCTGCCGGGCCCGGACTGGCTGCGGCTGCGGCCACGGCTGTCGGGCATCTGCGGCAGCGACCTCGCCACCGTCGACGGCCGGTCGTCCCGCTGGTTCGAGCCGATCGTCTCGTTCCCGTTCACGCCCGGCCACGAGATCGTGGGCGACCTCGAGGACGGTCGCCGGGTCGTCGTCGTCCCCGTGCTGCACTGCGCCACCCGGGGCATCAGCCCGCCGTGCGCCATGTGCCGGGCCGGTCGCATCAACCTGTGCGAGCGGGTCGCCTTCGGCGATCTCGAGCCCGGGCTGCAGTGCGGCTACTGCGAGTCCACCGGCGGCGGCTGGGCCCAGGAGATGGTCGTCCACCCGGCCCAGGTCGTCGAGGTCCCCGACGACATCACCGACGAGCAGGCCGTGCTCGTCGAGCCCACCGCCTGCGCGGTCCACGCCGCCCGCCAGGTCGAGGCGGCCGAGGTGGCGGTCGTGGGCGCCGGGGCGCTCGGGCTGCTGACCATCGCCGCGCTGCGCGCCCTCGCCCGGCCGACGACCCTCGTGGCCACGGCCAAGCACCCCGAGCAGCGGCGCTGGGCCAAGGAGCTGGGTGCCGACGTCGTCTGCGAGCCGGGCGAGCTCGAGCGGGTGATCCGCTCGGCGACCTCGTCGTTCGTGCTCGACAACGGGCAGCTCACGGGCGGCTTCCCGGCGGTCGTCGACTGCGTCGGCTCCGAGCGGTCGCTCGCCCAGGCCGTCCGCGTCGCCGCCCCCGGCGGCACCGTCCACATGGTGGGCATGCCCGGGGTGACGACCATCGACCTCACCCCGGTGTGGCAGCGCGAGGTCGCCCTGCGCGGCGTCTACGCCTACGACCAGCACGACGACCGCACCCACGACTTCGCCACCGCCATCGAGCTGGTCCGCGACCTCGACCTCGGCCGGCTCGTGTCGGCGACCTACCCGCTCGCCCGCTTCGAGGACGCGATCGACCACGCGGCCAACGCCGGCGCCCGGGGCGCCGTGAAGATCGCGTTCGACCTGCGCGCCGACCGCCGGAGGCGCCCATGACCACCACGACCGCCGTGGCGTCGGCCCGCCCGAGCGCCCGCCGCCGACGCCGACCCGGAGAGAACCCGCCCGGAGGAGCCCGCTAGATGCCCCGCCCCGGTTTCGTCCTCGACGTCGACCGGTCGACCCCGCCGATCCTGTTCCACCACGGCGAGGGCTTCCGGCTCGAGAAGCTGCCGCCCGACCGCAGCCGGGTGGTCTACCCCGCCGAGCCCCTCGAGCCGCTGGAGGACCCCGAGGGGGCCATCCGCCACGCCCTGGAGAACCCGGTCGGCGACAGCCCGCCCCTGCGGGCGCTGCTCCGCCCCGGCATGAAGCTGACCATCGCCTTCGACGACGTCTCGCTGCCGCTGCCGCCGATGCGCCGGCCGGACGTGCGCCAGCGGGTCATCGAGGCGGTCCTCGACCTCGCGGCCGAGGCCGGCGTCGACGACGTCCACATCATCGCCGCCCTGGCGCTGCACCGGCGGATGACCGAGGCCGAGCTGCGCCACGCCGTCGGCGACCGGGTCTACGACGCGTTCGCGCCCCACGGCCTGCTCTACAACCACGACGCCGAGGACCCCGACAACCTCGCCTTCCTGGGCACCACGCCCCACGGCGAGGAGGTCGAGATCAACAAGCGGGCCGCGGAGAGCGACCTGCTCGTCTACGTGAACATCAACCTCGTGTCGATGGACGGCGGCCACAAGTCGACCGCCACCGGCCTGGCCAGCTACCGCAGCCTGCGCCACCACCACAACGTGCGGACCATGCGCCACTCGACGAGCTTCATGGACCGCCACTCGTCCGAGCTGCACAGCTCGAACTGGCGCATGGGCAAGGTCATCCGCGACGCCGGCGTGAAGATCTTCCAGATCGAGACGACGCTGAACAACGACACGTTCGGCGCCACCGGGCCGCTGTCGGTGCTGCAGAAGCGCGAGTGGGAGTGGACGGCCCGGGACCGGGCGGCCTTCCTCGCCATGAAGGCCGGCCTCGACCGGCTGCCCCTGCCGGCCCGGCGCCGCATCTTCCACTCGTGGCGGGCGCCCTACGGGCTGACCTCGGTGCAGGCCGGCGAGGTCGAGGCGGTCCACGAGATCACGACCGAGAACGTGTACCGCCAGCAGCTCGTCGAGGTCGAGGGCCAGACCGACATCCTGACGATGGGCCTGCCCTACATCTGCCCCTACAACGTCAACTCGATCATGAACCCGATCCTGGTGATGTGCCTGGGGCTGGGCTACTTCTTCAACATGTACCGGGGGCGGCCGCTGGTGCGCGAGGGCGGGGTGGTGATCATGAGCCACCCGACGACCTGGGAGTTCCACCCGGTCCACCACCCCAGCTACATCGACTTCTTCGAGCAGGTCCTCGCCGAGACGACCGACCCGGTCGAGATCGAGGCCCGCTACGAGAAGCAGTTCGCCGAGGACGAGTGGTACCGGCACCTCTACCGGACCAGCTACGCCTACCACGGCGTCCACCCCTTCTACATGTGGTACTGGGGCTGCCACGGCCTGGCGCACGCCGGCAAGGTCATCGTCGTCGGGGGCGACCGGCGGGCGGTCCGCCGCCTCGGGTTCACGCCGGCCTCGACCCTGCAGGACGCGCTGGAGATGGCCGAGGACGTGGTCGGCCGGGACGCCACCATCACCCACCTGCACAACCCGCCCCTCGTCATGGCGGACGTGAAGTAGGCCGATGGCACGTCCCACCGAGCGGCTGGCCCGCCTCCCCCGGCTGCCCTTCCCCTGGTCGGCCCCGCCGACGCCCCGCGGCGTCGAGCCGCTGCCGCGCCCCCCGAGGGCCGGCGCCGACTACGACACCGACTGGGCGCGGCGGCCGCTGGCCCGGGTCGTGCGGGCGGCCGTCGTCGAGGCCGTGGCCCGCCCGGCCGTCGCCGTGCTCGCCCGGCCCGACCGCCGGGGCCTCGACCGGCTCGACCGGCTGGCGGCCGACGGCGGGCCGGTGATCTTCGCCGCCAACCACCACAGCCACCTCGACACCCCGCTGCTGATCACGAGCATCCCCGAGCCGTGGCGGCACCGGCTCTTCGTCGGCGCGGCCGCCGACTACTTCTTCCGCACCCGGGCGACGAGCGCGCTCTCGGCGCTGGCCCTCGGCGCCGTCCCCATCGAGCGCACCAAGGTGGCCCGCCGGTCCGCCGACCGGGCCGCCGCCCTCATCGAGGAGGGCTGGTCGATGCTCATCTTCCCCGAGGGCGGGCGCAGCCCCGACGGCTGGGGGCAGCCCTTCCGGGGCGGCGCCGCCTACCTGGCGCTGCGCTGCGGCGTGCCGGTCGTACCGGTGCACATCGACGGCACCGGCCGCATCCTGCGCAAGGGCCAGAAGCTCCCCCGGCCGGCGACGACCCGGGTCACCTTCGGGGCACCGCTCGTGCCCGAGGAGGGCACCGACAGCCGGCGGTTCGCCGCCCGGATCGAGCAGGCGGTCGCCCAGCTCGCCGACGAGGTGACGACCGACTGGTGGTCGGCCCGGCGGCGCGCCCACGCGGGGACGACGCCGCCGCTGTCCGGCCCCGACGCCCCCGCCTGGCGGCGGGCGTGGGCCCTCGGCGACCCCGACCGGCGCCGCCGCCGGGAGCGCCGCCGCTGGCCGCCGCTGTAGCCCGGCGGCGGGTGCTCAGACCGGGAGGAGCCGGCCCGAGCACCACACGCGCCCCGCGCCGTCGACCACCGACACCGTCGCCACGGCCTCGGCCGGAGCCTCGACGGTGAACGTCCAGGCGTCCCCGCCCCCGGCGTCGGGGACCGGGCGCAACAGCCGGGTTCCGTCGTGCAGCTCGATGGCGACGTGGTAGTCGCCCGACGGCCCGGTGCCCCAGCGGTCGACGAGCGCGTCCCACTCCGGCACCTGGACCTCGACCGTCGCCGGCCCCGCGCCCGACACCGCCACCTCGCCCACGGTCCGCCCGCGGCCGGTCTGCATCTCGGCGGTCGCCACCGGCGTGGCCGGGGCGTCGTCGCGGGACCGGGCCAGCGCGAGGCCGAGGACGCCGGCCAGCACGACGAGCACCGCCGCGGCGGCCAGGAGCGGCCGCGCCCGACGCCACCGCGACGCCGTCCCGCCCGCGCCGCGCCCTGCGCCCGCGGGCGCCGGCGCCGCGACCTCGGTGCCGCCCAGCTCGGCGATGCGGCCGAGCACCCGGTCGGCGAACCCCGGCGGCGGGGTGGCCTCGGGCGCGAGCAGCAGGACCTCGTCGGCCGCGCTCGCCAGCCCGGCCACATCGGCCCGGCAGGCGCCGCACCGCTCGAGGTGGGCCAGCGCCGCGGCACGCACCTCGCCGGTGAGCAGCCCGAGCGCGATGTCGGGGGCCAGCTCGCGCACCTCTTCGCACGTGGTCGGGAGCGTCGGCTCGGTCGTCATGGCACTCGGTCCTCCAGCCCGTCCCGCAGCCGGCGCAGCGCGAGCCGCACCCTCGTCTTCACCGTCCCGTGCGGGATCCCCGTCAGCTCGCTGACCTCCCGGGTGCTCAGACCCTGCAGGGTGACCGCCGCCAGCGCCTCCCGTTGGCCGGCCGGCAGCTCCCGCATCAGGGCGACGACGCGCGACGCGTCGTCGTGCCGGCCCACGACCTCGTCGACGTCGGTGGGGTCCGCGCCGGCCTCGGCCGGCAGCTCGGCCGTCGGCAGCGCCCGGCGGCCCCGGCCCCGCACGCAGTCCAGCGCGCTGTTGCGGGTGATGCCGAGCAGCCAGGCCGCGACCGACCCCCGGCGCTCGTCGAAGCTGTCGGCGAAGCGCCAGGCCCGCACGAACGCCTCCTGGGCCACGTCCTGGGCGTCGCCGGGGTCGCCGACGATGGCGAGCGCCAGGCCGTAGACCTTGCGCTCGAGGCGGCGCACGAACGCCGCCGCGGCGGCGGGGTCGCCGGACGCGAAGCCGGCGAAGAGCGCCTCGTCGGAGACGTCCCACATGCCCTCTGTACGTTCGGGGGGCCCGATCGGATCTCGGCCCACCCCCCGAGCAGACCCCCACCGGCACCCGGGCGCAAGGGTCGAGAGATCCGCGCGGGCGCCTGCCGCGGTAGAGGGGGCATGGCAGACACACGACGCATCCGCAGGACGTCCGCCCATCGGGCCCGGTCCCGGGCCGTCGTCGCCGTGGCGGCGCTCGCCCTGCTGGCCGGCGCGTGCGGTGACGACGGCGACGACACCGAGGCCTCGGGCGGCGGCGGTGGCGGCGACGACCTGAGCATCACCATCGAGACGCCGACCGACGGCGCCGAGGTCGACACACCCTTCGAGGTGGAGGTCGACCCGAGCGTCGACATCGGCGAGCCCGACACGGGCCTCCACCACGTCCACCTCTACTACGACGGCGAGACGGCCGAGGGCGACTACGACCTCGTCTACGAGCCCGAGTTCACGGTCGAGCGCGACCTCGGCCCCGGCGAGCACACGATCGAGGCGGTCATCGCCAACGCCGACCACAGCCTGACCGACGCCCGCGACGAGGTCACCGTCACCGTCGGCGGCGGCGCCGGCGGGGGGACCGGCACGACCGATGCCACCGACGCCGGCGGCTACGACTACTGAGCGGACGGGGGGACGGCGCCCCGTCGTCCGCGACAACCTCGCCACCCGGGCGCTGCACGGCGCGACCGCGCTCGGCGTCGCCGTGCTGCTCGCCACCGGCTGGTGGCTGTGGAGCGGCCGCGAGGGCCGGCCGAGCGTGATCTCCCGCCTGGTCGACGAGCCGGACGTGGAGATCCACCGCTCCGTCGGCTGGGCGCTCGTCGTCCTGGCCGGCCTGGCCATGACCCTCGGCGTGCGGGGGGCGCTGACCTTCGTGCGCGAGACGGCGCGCGTCGACCGGGGCGACCTGCGGTGGTTCCGGCGCTGGCCCGTCGGTGCCCTCACCGGCCGCTTCGCCCGGCACGAGGGCCTCTTCGACCCGGGCCAGCGGATCGCCAACGTGCTCTTCGTCGTGAGCCTGGGGGTGGTCATCGGCTCGGGGGTCGCCCTGACGACGCTGTCGGGCGGACCGACCTTCGCCACGATGGTCCGCGTCCACCGGTACGCGACGGTCGCGCTGACAGTGTTCGTCGTCGGCCACCTGCTCGTGGTGTCGGGGCTCCTCCCCGGCTACCGCGGCGTCTGGCGGGCCATGGTCGGGCGGGGCCGCGTCCCCCGCGCGACGGCGCGACGGCTGTGGCCGCGCTCGGTCCCGGACGAGCCCGGCCCGCCCGACGGCGCCGCCCCGCCCGACACCCCCGGCGGCTGAGCCCGGACGGATCGCACCCGCGCCGCCGCTCGCATAGGCTCCCGCGTCATGCTCTGGTTCGAGCGCGAGGTCGTGGGGGCCCTCACCACCACGACGGACCAGTCGATCCGCTCGTCCGTCGAGGCGTTCGTCGACGGCGCGCTCCGTGACTGGCCCGAGCACCTCCGCCTGGGCGTCGCCGCCGAGTCCGTGCTCCTCGGCACCTGGGCGGCCGTGCTCCGCGCGCTCGGCCGGCTGCCGGCCGGCGACCCGGCCGCCCTCCGGGAGCTCCTCGACCGGTGGGAGCACGGTCCCATCGGCCTGGTCCGCTCCTATGTGCGGGCCATGAAGTCCCTGGTCATCATGGCCGAGCACGACATGCTCGCCGAGGAGGCGGCCTGATGGGCGACCTGACCACCGAGGTCCTGGTCATCGGCTCCGGCGCCGGCGGGGCGGTCACCGCCGCCGCGCTCGCCGAGGCCGGGCGGACGGTCACCGTCGTCGAGGAGGGCCCCTGGGTCGACCCCGACGAGCACGAGCCGTTCTCGCTGGCCGAGATGGTGGCCAAGTACCGGCACCGGGGCGCGGGCGCCGCGCTGGGGAACCCCCCGATCGCCTACGCCGAGGGGCGCTGCGTCGGCGGCAGCACCGAGATCAACAGCGGCCTCTACCACCGCCTGCCCGAGCACCTGGCGCAGGAGTGGCGCACGACCTACGGCATCGACGAGTTCACCCCCGAGGTGCTCGAGGCCTACGCCGAGCGGGTCGAGTCGCAGCTGTCGGTGGCCCGCCTGCCCGGCGCGCCGCCGCCGTCGTCCGCCGTCCTCGAGCGCGGCGCCACCAAGCTCGGCTGGCGCAACGTCGAGTTCGCCCGGGTGTTCAGCTACGACGAGGCGGGCCGCGGCACCAAGCAGACGATGTCGCGCACGATGCTGCCCCGGGCCCGCGCCGCCGGGGCGACCATCATCCCCGACTGCCGGGTGGTCTCCCTGGTCAGGCAGGGTGACCGCGTCGTCGCCGCCCGGTGCCGGCGGACCCACCCCGGCGGTGGCGTCGAGCGGCTGACGATCCACGCCGACCACGTCTTCGTGTGCTGCGGGGCGGTGCACACGCCGGCCCTGCTCCAGCGGTCCGGCATCCGCCACAACGTGGGCAACGGGCTGAAGATGCACCCGACCATCAAGGTCGCGGCCCGCTTCCCCCACCCCGTCGACCACGGGGACGTCCCCATGCACCGGGTGACGGAGTTCTCGCCGTTCATCGCCATCGGCGGCTCCGCCAGCCGCCGGGGCCAGGTCGCCATGGCGCTCGCCGACACCGGCCAGCCCATCGACGAGGCCATGGCCGACTGGGAGAACATCTCCACCTACTACGCCGCCATCCGCAGCGAGGGCAGCGGCCGGGTCGTCGCCCTGCCCGGCCTGCGCTCGCCGATCGTCACCTACTCGCTCTCGGAGGCCGACCTCAGCCGGCTGGCCCGGGGCCTCGTCCACCTCGGCGAGCTGCTGCTCGCCGCCGGCGCGGTCGAGCTCCACCCCTCGGTCACCGGCGGGCACGTCGTCCGGCGGCTGGACGAGCTGGGGATCTGGTGGGACCAGGTCACCCGGGCCCGCGCCAACCTCATGACCGTGCACCTCACCTCGAGCCTCCGCATGGGCGAGGACCGCCGGCGCACCGGCACCGACAGCTTCGGGCGGGTGTGGGGGTTCCGGAACCTCCGGGTCAACGACGCCTCGCTGCTGCCCGACGCCCCCGGTGTCAACCCCCAGGCGGCGATCATGGCCATCGCCACCCGCAACTGCGACCACTTCCTCGCCGATGCGTGACGCCGGCCGGCCCGGGACGAGCCCGGCGGGGTGCTGACGCCCGGCGCCGCCCACCCGATCCTTCGACAGAGACCGGACAGGTGCCCGTGACCACGGAGAACGAACCCGTAGCGACGACCGACCCGGTGCCCTCCTCACCGCCCGCGCCCACCGTCGTGGTGACCGGCGCCTCGGGCTGGCTCGGGCAGAACCTGGTGCGCGCCCTCGTCGGCCAGCGGGAGCGGATCCGCTGCCTCGTCCCCTCCGACGACCAGGCGGCGCCGCTGGCCCTGCTGTCGCCGTCGATCGAGGTCGTCGTCGGCGACGTGCGCGACCCGGCGACCGCCGACCGGCTGTTCGACGGCGTCGGCCCGGGCGCGGCCGTGTTCCACGCGGCCGCCGTCATCCACCCCCGGCGGGGCACCCGCGAGTTCTTCGACGTCAACGTGGGGGGCACGCAGCACGTCGTCGACCGGGCCCGGCGCGCCGGGGCGGCCCGGCTGGTGCACGTGTCGTCCAACTCGCCCTTCGGCGTCAACCCCTCCCCCGACCACGTCTTCACCGAGGACTCGCCGTACAACCCGTGGCTGGGCTACGGCCGGTCCAAGCACGAGGCCGAGCTCATCGTGCGGAGCGCCCACGAGCGGGGCGACCTGCCGACGGTGATCGTCCGGGCCCCGTGGTTCTACGGGCCCTTCCAGCCCGCCCGGCAGTCGCAGTTCTTCCGGTCCATCCGCCGGGGCCGCTTCCCCCTCGTGGGCGACGGCACCCAGCGCCGCTCGATGGCCTACACCGGCAACCTGGTCCAGGGGCTGCTGCGGGCCGAGGTGGCCGACAAGGCGCCCGGCAACGCCTACTGGATCGCGGACGAGCGGCCCTACGAGCTGCGCGAGATCCTCGCCACCGTCCGCCGGGCGCTGGAGGCCGAGGGGCTGCCCACCTCGGGGCCGCCGTGGATCCCGCTCCCCCGCCTGGCGGCCCGGGCCGCCGAGCAGGCCGACCGGGTCCTCCAGCGGACGGGCCGGTACGTCCAGGCGCTGCACGTGCTGGGCGAGCTCAACCACACGATCGCCTGCGACGTGAGCCGGGCCCGCGACGAGATCGGCTACGAGCCGACGGTGTCGCTCGAGGAGGGCATGCGCGCCAGCATCCGCTGGTGCCTCGAGCACGGGGAGCAGCTGTGACGATCCCGACCCGGCCGAGCGGAGGCGACGACTGATGGCCCGCACCGTCCTGATCACCGGGGGCAGCGGCTACTTCGGCTCGATCCTCGCCGACCTCGCGCTGGCCCGCGGCGACGACGTCCGCATCTTCGACCTGAACCCGCCGGGCCCCCGGGGGCCGGCCGCGCCCGCCGGGTCCGAGGCCCGGGTCGAGTACGTCGCCGGGGACGTCCGCGACCTGGGCGCGCTGCGGGCCGCGTGCGAGGGCGTCGACGTCGTCCTCAACAACGTGGCCCAGGTGCCGCTGGCCAAGGACCGGGACCTGTTCTGGTCGGTCAACGTGACCGGCACGGCCAACGTGCTCCTCGCCGCCCGCGAGCGGAAGGTCGCGAAGGTGGTGCACACGTCCTCGAGCGCCATCTTCGGCGTGCCGGAGTCGAACCCGGTCACCGAGGACACGCCGGGCCGCCCGCTCGAGGCCTACGGCCGGGCCAAGCTCGAGGCCGAGCACCTCTGCCACGACGCCGTGGCCGGCGGCCTCGACGTGACGATCGTCCGCCCCCGCACCATCCTCGGCCACGGGCGGCTCGGCATCATCGCCGTGCTGTTCGAGTTCATCGCCGAGGGGGCGCCGGTCTACGTGCTCGGCCGCGGCGACAACCGCTACCAGTTCGTCCACGCCAACGACCTGGCCGACGCCGTGCTCCGGGCGGCCGACCAGGACAAGCCGGCCGTCTACAACGTCGGCGCCACCGAGTTCGGGACCATGCGCGAGACCTTGCAGGCGGTCGTCGACCACGCCGGCACGGGCTCCCGGGTCCGGTCGCTGCCGGTCGGGCCGGCGAAGCTCGGCATGCGGGCCCTCTCGGCGCTCGGCCTGGCCCCGTTCGCCGCCTACCACTGGCTCCTCTACTCGGAGTCGCTGTGGTTCGACACGACGCGGGCGCAGGTCGAGCTGGGGTGGTCGCCGACCCACTCGAACGCGTCGGCGATCATCGAGTCCTACGACTGGTTCCTGGCCAACCGGTCCTCGCTCGGCGGCGAGCACCGCTCCCACCACCAGTCGCCCGTCGAGCTCGGGATCCTGAAGGTCCTCAAACGACTGCCGTGAGCCGCGCGCCGGGCACCGACGACCTCGGAGGGGGCGGTCGAGCCACCGCCGAGCCCCGGGGCGGCCCGGACGGCACGGTCGAGCCGGAACCGCCCGCGGCCGGCGGCCCGCCGGACGGCGCGGACGAGGCGGCCGCGCCGCCGCGACCCGCGCCCGGGGCGTCCGCCCGCCACCGCCGGCTGGTCGTCGCCGGGCTCACGGCGGCCGTCGCCCTCCCGCTCGCCGTCGCGCTCGTCGCCGTGCGGACGCCCCGCTGGTACCCGCTCGTCGACCTCTCCCAGATCGAGATGCGGGTCCGCGACGTGGGCACCGCCCACCCCCCGCTCGTCGGGCTCGGCGGGCGCATCTTCGGCCTCGACACCCAGGGCAGCCACCCCGGGCCGCTCGGGTTCTACCTCCTCGCGCCCGTCTACCGGCTGCTCGGCGCCAGCTCCTGGGCGCTGCAGGCGTCGCTCGTCGTGCTCAACGTGGCGGTCGTCGCGCTCACGATCTGGGCGGTGCAGCGCCGCCGGGGGACGGTGGGCGCCGTCGTGGCCGCGGCCGGCCTGGCCCTGCTCATGCACGCCTACGGCACGGTCGTGCTGGTGTACCCCTGGAACCCCTACATGCCCGTGCTGTTCTGGGCGCTGCTCCTGGTGTGCGTCTGGGGCGTGCTCTGCGGCGACCTCGTGCTGCTGCCGATCGCCGTCGTCGCCGGGTCGCTGTGCGCCCAGACCCACATCTCCTACGTCGGGCTGGTCGGCGGCCTCGGCCTCCTCGTCGTCGCGGCGCTGGCGTGGCAGGCCCGGGTGGTCACCGACCCCGTCGGGCGGCGGCGGGTCCTGCGCTGGGCGGGCGCGTCGGCCGTGCTGGGCGGGCTGCTGTGGCTGCCGGTGGCGATCGACGAGGTCACCGGCGACCCGGGGAACGTGTCGATCATCGTCGACAGCTTCCGCCACCCGGTCGACCCGGCCATCGGGCTGCGGGCCGGCTGGGACGTCGTGGCCGAGCGCCTCGACCCGGTGCGGCTGGTCACCGGGGGCGACACCGGGTCGACCGCGCTCGGCCTGGTGCTCGTGCTCGCGTGGCTCGCGGCCGCGGTCGCCGGCTGGCGCCTCGGGGACGGGACCCTCCGGCGGTTGCACCTGGTGGTCGGCGCCGCGCTCGTCCTGGGGGTCGTCGTGGCCAGCCGCATCCTCGGCACGCCCTGGCCGTACCTGTCCCTGTGGGCCACCGGCACCGCGGCCCTCGCCCTGGCCGCGATCGTCGCCACGGCCCTGGTCGCGCTGCGGCCGCACCTCGCCGCCCTGCCCGCCACCGCCCGGCGGTGGGCGCCCGTCGCCGTCGCCGCGGTGGCCGTCGGCGCCCCGACGCTGGCGCTGACCCGGGAGGCCCCCGACACCGAGGACACCGACGCCGCCCAGTCGGCCCAGCTGGGTGCCCTGGTCGGCCCGGTCGTCGACGCCATCGAGGGCGGCGAGCTCCCCGCCGGCCCCGACGGCACGTTCCTCGTCACCTGGACCGACCCCTTCTACCTGGGCGGGCAGGGGCTCGGCCTGCTCCTCGAGCTCGAGCGGCGCGGCTACGAGGCCCGCACCGACGACCGCTTCGAGCTCAGCGTCCGCGAGCACCGCACGATCGAGCCGGAGGAGGCCGACGTCGTGCTGCACGTCGCCACCGGCGTCGGCGCGGTCGCCGAGGCCGAGTCGGTGCCGGGCGCCGTCGAGGTCGCCCGGCACGACCCTCGCACGGACGAGGAGCGCGCCACCTACGAGGACCTCCGCCGGGAGGTCATCGACGGGCTCGTCGCCGCCGGCCAGGACGACCTCGTGCCGTGGGTCGACGGCAACGTGATCGGGCTGGCCGCCCACGAGCGGCTGCCCGACGAGGTGCGCCGGCCCCTCTACATCATGGGCAACATGCCGCAGCCGGTCGCCGTCTTCGCCTGGGAGGCCCCGTCGTGAGCGAGGTGGGTGAGGTGGGGACCACCCGTCCCGTGAGCCGTACCGAGCCCGGGGCCGGCGGCGCTCCCACGGCCGACGGGGCCGTGGCCGGCGCCGGCGAGGTCCGGGCGCCGGCGGGCGGCGAGCAGGGTCCCGCGCCCGACGCCGGGCTCGACCCGCGCCGGCGGCGGCTGGTGGTGGCGGGGCTGGCCGCCGTGGTGGCGCTGCCGCTCGCCATCGCCGTCGTCGCCCTGCGCACGCCCCGCTGGTACCCCCTGCTCGACCTGGCCATGACCGAGCTGCGGGTGCGCGACGTGGGCACCCGCCACACCCCCCTGGTCGGGCTCGTCGGCCGGCTGTCCTCCAACGGCAACCAGGGCAGCCACCTCGGCCCGATCAGCTTCTACGCCCTCGCGCCGGTCTACCGCCTCCTCGGCGGGTCGTCGTGGAGCCTGCTGCTCGGTGTCGCCCTGCTGAACACCGCGGCCGTCGCCACCACCATCTGGATCGCCGCCCGCCGGGGCGGCGCCCGGCTGGCCCTCGGCTTCGCCGCCGCGCTGGCCGTGCTCGTCCACGTCTACGGCACCCAGGTGCTCACCGAGCCCTGGAACCCCTACATGCCGGTCATGTGGTGGATGCTCACCCTGGTCGCGCTGTGGGCGGCGCTGTGCGACGACCTCGCCATGCTCCCGGTGGCGGTGTTCGCCGCCTCCTTCGCCAGCCAGACCCACATCTCCTACGTCGGCCTGGTCGGCGGGTTCGCGGCGCTGACCCTGGTCGCGATCGCCGTGCGGGCCCACCGGCTGCGCGGCGACCGCCCGGCGCTGCGCCGGCTGCTGGGGTGGGCGGGCGCGTCGGTGGCCCTCGGCCTGCTCCTGTGGACGCCGACGATCATCGACCAGGTCACCGGCGACCCCGGCAACGTCTCCATCGTCATCGACCACTTCCGCGAGCCCGACGAGGAGCCGATCGGCGTCGCCCGCGGGATCGAGCTGCTCGGCGTCCACCTCAACCCCTGGCGCCTGCTCAGCGGCCAGCAGGCGACCACCGGCTCCGTGGTGCCGGCCGCCCTGCTGGTGGTGGCCTGGCTGGCCGCCGCGGCCGCCACCTGGCGGCTGCGGCCCGACCCCGACACCGACGCCCGCCTCCGCCGGCCCCTCCTGCGCCTGCACGCGGTGCTGGCCGTGGCGCTCGTGCTGGGGGCGATCTCGGCCACCCGGATCCTCGGGTTCGTCTGGCACTACCTCGCGCTGTGGGCCTGGAGCATCAACGTGCTCCTGCTCCTGTCGATCGCCTGGACCGCGGCCCTCCTCGTGCGGGCCCGCCGGCCCCGCCCCGACCGCCGGGCGGTGCTGGCCGGGGCCGGGGCGGTCGCCGCCGTGCTGCTGGTGTGGACGGGCATGACCGCCCTGGAGGCGGTGGACGCCGAGCCGACGCAGGCCAACTACTCGGCGATGCTGGCCCGGTTCACCGACGCGGTGACCGACGCCATCGACGAGGGTCGGGTCCCCGGCGGCGGCCCGGACGGCCGCTACCTCATCACCTGGACCGACGGCGTGAACCTCGGCTCGACCGGCTTCGGCCTCCTGTCCGAGCTCGAGCGCCGGGGCTACGACGTCGGGGTCATCGGGGCGCACGGCCCCGGCGCCCGGCCCCACCGGGTGATGGACCCCGACGAGGCCACGGCGGAGATCCACATCTCCTTCGGGCCCGACATCCCGACCTGGCAGGCGAGGCCCGGGGCCGAGCAGGTCGTCTACATCGACCAGCGCACCGACGAGGAGCTCGCCGCGTACGAGCGCGCCCGCACGGAAGCGATCGAGGCGCTCCGCCGGGCCGGGCGCGACGAGCTCGTCGAGGCCGTCGACACCGCGCCGTTCCAGCTCTACTTCGACGACCGGGTCCCCGAGGACGCTCGGGCGGCGATCAAGGCGATCAACGACATCGGCCAGCCGGCGGCGGTGTTCGTCTCGCCGGTGACGGTCGGCTGACGACCGGCGGAAAGTTCCCGGTCCCCCCGGCCGCGTCCGCTAACCTGGCGCGACCCTCGACGGGGGCCTTCGGGCAACGGTGCCCGCCTCGCTCAACGACGACGCGGAGACGCCCCCCACGCCCCTGCCCGTCGCGGGACCGGCCCGGCGACCGCCGCCACCGGCCGCCCCGCTGAGCCGGCGTGCGCCGGCCGCCCTCGGAGGAGGACCGCCCGTTGCTGCCCCGATCGACCCGAGAGATCGACGCCTGCGGCATCGGCTTCGTCGCCGACGCCCACGGCCGGTCGTCACGCGCCATCGTCGAGGCCGCGCTGCGCGGGCTCGCCTGCGTGAAGCACCGCGGCGCCGTGGCCGCCGACAGCCGCACGGCCGACGGCTCCGGGCTGCTCGCCCCCATCCCGCCGGCGCTGTTCGGCGAGGGCCACGGCGTGGCCGTGCTGTTCGTCCGGGGCGACGATCCCCGGCCCGCGGTCGAGGCCGCGGCCGCCGAGGAGGGGCTGCGGGTCGTCGGCTGGCGCGAGCCCCCGCTCGACCCGAGCGCCCTCGGCGAGCTGGCCCGGGCCACCGCCCCGCGCATCGTCCAGGCCGTGTTCGCCGGCCCGCCCGACCTGGAGCCCGGCGGTTCGGAGGCCGAGCGCACGGCGCTGCGCCTGCGCCGGCGCATCGCCGCCACGACCACCGGCACCTACGTCGCGTCCTGCTCGTTCCGCACCATCGTCTACAAGGGCCTGGCCCCGGCCGACGCGCTCGCCGACTTCTACCTCGACCTGCGGGACGAGGGCTTCGCCGGCCACTTCGCCATCTTCCACCAGCGGTTCTCGACCAACACGCTCTCCACCTGGGAGCGCGCCCAGCCGTTCCGCACCCTCTGCCACAACGGCGAGATCAACGCGCTGTGGGGCAACGAGCGGCGCATGCGCGGGCGGGCCGAGCTCGGCACCGAGGCCGTCGGCCTGGGCCCGGAGGACCTGTTCCGCCCGGTCGTCGACCCCGACGACTCCGACTCCGGCAAGCTCGACGCCACGGTCGAGCTGCTCATGCGGGCCGGGCGCGACCCCCGCCACGTCATGGCGATGGTCATGCCCGAGGCCTGGGAGAACGTCCGCGACCTCGACCCCGAGGTCCGCGGCTTCTATCGCTACCACTCGGCGCTCATGGAGCCCTGGGACGGGCCCGCCGGCGTCATCTTCACCGACGGCGTCGGCGTCGGCGCCCGCCTCGACCGCAACGGCCTGCGGCCCCTGCGCTACCAGGTGTGCGAGGACGGCTTCGTCGCGGTCTGCTCGGAGGTCGGTGCCATCGACGTCTCCGGCCACGGCCGGGTGCGCCGCGGCCGCCTGGGCCCGGGCCAGATGCTCTTCGTCGACCCGACCCGGGGCGTCCTCGAGGACGAGGACTGCAAGCAGCGCCTCGCCGCCGCGGCCCCCTACGCCCGCTGGGCGGCCGACGGGTTCTACGAGCTGGACCCGGGCGAGCCGACCCTCGAGGTGCCCGACGACCTCGTGTCCCGCCAGGTCATGCACGGGCTCACCAAGGAAGACCTGGCGATGGTCCTCAAGCCCATGGCGAGCGAGGCGCACGAGCCGACGTTCGCGATGGGCGACGACTCGCCGCTGCCGAACCTGGCGCCCCGTCCCCGCCCGGTCAGCCACTACCTGCGCCAGCGCTTCGCCCAGGTCACCAACCCGCCGATCGACCCCCTGCGCGAGCGGCTCGTCATGAGCCTGCGCACCCTGCTCGGCCCCCGCCCGGCCCTGCTGACCGAGCCCGGCGACGCCCTCGAGCTGATCACGCTGCCGTCGTTCCTGCTCTACCCGTCCGGCGTCGACGAGCTCCTGCTCACCGAGACCGCGCCGTGGCCGGTGATCCTGCTCGACGCCACCTTCCCGGTGGCCGAGGGCCCCGCCGGGCTCCGGGCCGCGGTCGACCGGCTGGTCGACGAGGCGGTCGCCGCCGTCGAGGGGGGCGCCGGCATCCTCGTCGTCGAGAGCGGCGACGCCGGCCCCGAGCGGGCACCGGTGCCGTCGCTGCTGGCCACCGGCGCCGTCCACCAGGCGCTCACCGACCGCCGGCTCCGGTCGAGGACGTCCCTGGTCGTCGTGGCCGACGACGCCTTCGACGTGCACGCCTTCGCCGCCCTGCTCGGCTACGGGGCCGACGCCGTCTGCCCGTCCCTGGCGCTCGCCACCGTGGCGGACGAGGCCGACAAGGCCGACGACGGCGACCTCACGAGCCCCGAGGCCCAGACCCGCTACCAGGCGGCCGTCGAGGCCGGCGTGCTGAAGATCCTCTCGAAGATGGGGATCTGCACGGTCGACTCCTACCGGGGCGCGCAGATCTTCGAGGTCGTCGGCCTCGCGCCCGAGGTCGTCGACGTCTGCTTCACCGGCACGCCCAACGTCGTCGGCGGCATCGGCTGGGAGGCGCTCGGCGAGGACGTCCTGGCCCGCCACGCCGCGGCCTGGGGCCAGCGGCCCCAGCTCGAGTCGCCCGGCTTCTACCGGGTGCGCAAGGGCGGCGAGCCGCACGGCAAGGACAAGGAGACGACCCAGGCCCTCAACGACCTCACCCTGGTGCAGGAGCCGGCCGACGGCGAGCAGGACCGCGCCATGCTGGTCGCGCACCTGCTGCAGGCCGCCATCCGGGGCGAGTCGTCCGAGCGCTACGACGCCTTCGCCAAGCTGGCCAACGACCGCCCGCTCATCGAGCTGCACGACCTGCTCGAGCTCGCGCCGGCCGGCGAGCCGATCAGCATCGACGAGGTCGAGCCGGCCACCGAGATCGTCAAGCGGTTCTCGACCGGGGCGATGTCGCACGGCGCGCTCTCCAAGGAGGCGCACGAGACGCTGGCCCAGGCGATGAACCTCATCGGGGCCATGTCGAACTGCGGCGAGGGCGGCGAGGACCCGGCCCGCTACCGCACCCGCGGCCGGGGCCGCGACGACAAGAACTCGAAGATCAAGCAGGTGGCGTCCGGCCGCTTCGGCGTCACGCCCGAGTACCTCGCCCACGCCGACGAGCTGCAGATCAAGATGGCCCAGGGCTCCAAGCCCGGCGAGGGGGGCCAGCTCCCGGGCCACAAGGTCACGCCGGAGATCGCCCGCCTGCGCCACACGCAGCCGGGGGTCGGCCTCATCTCGCCGCCGCCCCACCACGACATCTACTCCATCGAGGACCTCGCCCAGCTCATCTACGACCTCAAGCAGGTCAACGCCGCGCAGGTGTCGGTGAAGCTGGTGGCCGAGGAGGGCGTGGGCACGATCGCGGCCGGCTGCGTCAAGGCGCTGGCCGACGTCGTCCACATCAGCGGGCAGAACGGCGGCACCGGCGCCAGCCCGCTGTCGTCGATCAAGCACGCGGGCATGCCGTGGGAGCTCGGCCTGGCCGACGCCCAGCGGGCGCTCGTCGAGAACGGCCTCCGCAGCCGGGTCCGGCTGCGGGTCGACGGCGGCTTCCTCACCGGGCGCCAGGTCATCATCGCGGCCCTGCTCGGGGCGGACGAGTTCAGCTTCGGCACCGCGGCGATGATCGCCGAGGGCTGCATCATGCTCCGGGCCTGCCACCGGGACACCTGCAAGCCCGGCGTGGCCACCCAGCGCCCGCACCTGCGGGCCAACTTCACCGGCACGCCCGAGGGCGTGGCCGCCTACTTCCTCTTCGTCGCCGAGGAGGTGCGGAGCTACCTGGCCCAGCTGGGCCTGCGCTCGCTCGACGAGGCCGTCGGGCGCGTCGACCTGCTGCGCCAGCGCACGACCGGCAACCCCCGGGCCGACGCCATGGACCTGTCGCCCCTGCTGGCCGGGCCCGAGGCCGACGGGCCCCGCCGGTTCGTCGAGCGGGTGCCGCTCCAGGACCCCCGCTCCGAGCTCGGCGACCAGCTGCTCGCCGACGCCTTCCGGTCGGTCTGGGACGGCGACGACATCGAGCTGTCCTACGAGATCCGCAACGCCGACCGGGCCATCGGCGCCTCGCTGTCGGGGGCCATCGCGCTGGAGTTCGGCCAGCTGCCGCCCCGGGGCACGGCCCGGGTGCGGCTGACCGGCGCGGCCGGCCAGAGCTTCGGCGCCTTCCTCACCGACGGCGTCGAGCTGCACCTCACCGGCGAGGCCAACGACTACGTCGGCAAGGGCATGGGTGGCGGCCTCGTCGCCATCCGCCCGCCGGAGGACGACGCCTCCGACGTGCCGGTGCTGGCGGGCAACACCTGCCTCTACGGCGCGACCGGCGGGCGGCTGTTCATCGCCGGCGCGGTGGGCGAGCGCTTCGCCGTGCGCAACTCGGGCGCCGTCGCGGTCGTCGAGAGCGCGGGCGACCACTGCTGCGAGTACATGACCGGCGGCACGGTCGTCGTGCTCGGTCCGGTGGGCTGGAACCTCGGCGCCGGCATGACCGGCGGCCAGGCCTTCGTGTTCGACGACGACCACGAGCACCTCTTCGCCCGCATCAACCCGGACCTCGTCGACGCCGTCCGCCCCGACCCCTCCGCCCTGGAGGAGGTGCGCTGGCTCGTCGAGCAGCACGCCGAGCTCACGGGGTCCCGCCGGGCCCGCGAGCTGCTCGACGACTGGGACGGGGCCGCGGCGACGGTCTGGCACGTCGTGCCCAAGGGCCAGGCCCGCCGGTACGCGGAGCGGCAGGCCAGCCGGGTCGCCAACGCCTGAGCCGTTCGCCGGGGGCGAACGCCCCCCGCGAATGGCTGTAGATTCGCCGGTCGTCATGGCTGGGACCCCGCCACAGGTACCGGGCTGCCGCGACCTCGCGCTGATCGGCGAGCGCGTCGCCCGCAGCATCTTCAGCGCCTACAGCGACGCGCTGGGGCGACCGGTCTCGGTGACCGTCTACCCGCCGCTCAGCGGCGGCCGGACCAGGGCGGGCTTCGAGCAGGCGGCGGCGACCGCCCAGCGGCTCGGCGCCCACCCGAGCGTGCTGACGGTGCACGACTGGGGCGTCGACCCCGAGGGGCGGCCGTGGGTGGTGACCGACCCCCAGCCGGCCGAGTCGGTCGACATGCTGCTCACGCTCGACGGGCCGCTCGAGGTCGAGCGGGCGCTGCAGGTGGGGATCCTGCTGGCGGGCGCGCTCGAGACGGCCCACCGCGCCGGCATCGTCCACGGCGACCTGTCGCCGTCCCGCCTGGTCTTCGGCCAGAACGGCGAGCCGCTGCTGGCCGAGACCGGCCTCGCCGAGTACGCGGTGCTCCCGGGCCTCGGCGCCCTCAACAACCCGGTGCGCTACCACGCGCCGCCCGAGGTGCTCGAGCGCACGGGCATCGGTCCCGCCACCGACGTCTACTCCCTGGCCACGACCGTCTACGCGCTGGTCGCGGGCCGGGCGCCCCACCAGAAGCCGGCCGAGGTCACCGACAGCAACGCCTCGCTGCTGCTGCGCATCCTGCAGATGCCGGTGCCGCGCATCGACCGGCCCGACCTGCCCCCGGGCTTCGAGGACGCGCTCCGGGGGGCGCTGGCGCCGGAGCCGGAGATGCGGCCCCAGCGCGCCATCGAGCTCGCCTGGACGCTGCAGGACGTGCAGCGCCGCGCCGGCATGGCGGTCACCGAGCCCGTCGTGCTCGACCTGGCCGGCGGCGACGGCGGTCGCCACCCGGTCGAGGTCGGGGCGCGGCCGGCCACCGACCAGCAGCCCGGACGGGACGGCGGCGGCGGGGCCGCCGCGCCGTCGGCCACCGCGGCCCCGGCGGTCGACCGCGACCGCCCCGCCGCCCCCGACCGGCCGGCGCCCGACCCGCTGCGCTCGATGGCGCCGTGGGCCGCGGCCACGGCCGCGGGCGCCGCCGCCGGTGCGGCCGGCGCCGCGGCGGCCGGCGACCGGCTCGGGAGCCGGGACGTCCCGGCGGGCGCGCCGGAGACGCCCGAGCCGTTCGACGAGTCGCAGCTGCCGCCGCCGACGATCTTCCCGTTCCGCGAGGGCCTCGACGAGGACGACGAAGTGGACGGGACGGCGACGGCGAGCGCCGCCGGCGCGGCGGATGCGGCGACGGAGACCGCGCCCGGCGGCACCGGCGGGGCGGAGGCCCTCTGGCCCTCGTCGTGGCCCGCGGCGCCGGCCGGCGAGGAGCCACCGCCCTGGGCCGCCCGGCCCACCGGCGACGGCCCGGACGGGGCCGGTGGCCCGGCCGCACCGGCCGCGGACCGACCGGCCGGCGGCGACGGCGCGTCGATCGGCGACGCGCCGTCCCTGCCCGACCCGGCCGGCGACGGCGGCTCGTCGACGCTCCCGCCCGAGCTGCTCGAGCTGCCGGACTGGTACACCGCGCCGCTGCCGCACCAGGGCGGCGGAGGTGGCGGCATCGGTGCCCCGGGGCCCAACGGCCGCGGCGACGGTGGCCCCGCGTCGACCGCCTGGCCCGGCCAGGCGGGGGCCGGCCTCTCGCCCGACGCCGGCCGCACGAGCGGGGCCGACCCGCTCGACCCCTTCGCCGGCCCGGCCGGTGGCGGTCGCCCCGCGGCGGCCGATCCGCTCGACCCCCTCGCCCGGCCAGCCGACACCGGCCGGCGGGGTGGTGGCGACCCCCTCGACCCCCTCGCGCCCCGCACCGGCCGGCCCAACGGGCACGACCCGCTCGCGCCCCGGGGCGCGCCGGGACGGGGCGCCGACGGCGCGGCGCCCGCTCCGGGTCCCGCCCACCGCCCGGCCGACGGCCCACCCGAGGGGAGCCGGCGGCCCGGCGCCGGCGACGAGCAGCGCTCGCTGTTCGGCGAGGTCGCCGGCGAGCAGGGCGGGTCCCGTCCGGCCGAGCCCGGGGGCCGGGGGGCCCCGGCGCTGCGCGACGACGTCGACCCGCTCGGGCCGCCGCAGCCTCGCCCGCCGATCGATCTCAGCCGGCTGGACACCCCGCTCGGGCCCCCGCCACCGCTCCCGGCGCGGACCGACGCCGGCGCGGCGACGGAGGCGCCCCGGCGGCTCCCGCGCCGCCACGAGGTCGACGACGGCGCGACGGCGCGACCGTCGACGCCCCGGCTCCCCCGGGCCGGCGAGCAGCTGGCCGGCGCCGCGGGCGACGGACGGTCCGAGCGCCCCCGGGGCGAGATCCGGCCGGTGCGGCTCGAGCGCGACCGCGACCGCCCGGCCTCGACCGCCGCGACCGGTCGCCGCCGGTCGGCCGGACCCCCGGCGCTGCCCCTCATCGTGCTCATCGGCGTCGTCGTGGTCCTGCTCGTCGGCGTCGTGTGGCTGGTCGTCACCGGGGCCGACGAGCCCCCGACCTCCGAGACCGACGGCGGCACGGCCGGTGGCGAGACCCGGGGCGCGGCGGCGCCGACGGCCATCGAGCTCACGCGGACGCCCGAGGGGATGCAGGTCAGCTGGGCCGGCGACGAGGAGGGCACCTACGTCGTCACGATCCTGTCGCCCGACCAGCCGCCGAAGTCGCTCCCGCCCACCGGCGGGACCTCGGTCCTCGTCGGCAACGTCGAGCTGGGCGACGGGACCCGCTGCTTCACGGTGGCCGCCGTCGAGGACGGCCGGGCCGGTCCCCCGTCCGACCCGGTGTGCCCGCCGGGGGTCAGCCCCGACGCGGTGCGCTCGTCCTGACCCGGCCCCGGCCGCCGGCGCCGTCGTCCTGCTCGACCAGCCGTAGGCCCGACGGGCTGATCGAGGGCTCGACGTGGGGCAGCTCGACGACGAACTCGGTGCGGTGACCGGGGAACACGTGCTCGGAGACGAGCAGCGGCCGTCCGTCCGTGTCGCAGGTGATGCGCTCGCACCGCAGCACCGGCGACCCGACCGGCACCGCCAGCAGCTCGGCGTCCGCGGCGTCGGCCGCGGCGGCCCCGATGGTCTGCGTGGCCCCGCCGATGGGCACGTCGACCAGCTCGTAGAACGGTGAGCTCTCGACGTCGGCGCGCGACAGCCGGGCGCCGACGTCCTCCCGGCACCAGACGGTGACGCGGGCGAAGGGCTGGCCGTCGGCGAGGTTCACCCGGCGGACCTCGAGCACCGTGTCGACCCCGAGGACCTGGCGGACCCGGGGCGGGGCCGTGACGAAGCGGAAGCCCACCACCCGCCGCTCGGACTCGACACCGAGGTCGCGCAGCTGGGCCTCGATGGTGCCCAGGCGCCCGAGCGTCTGGCGCAGCGGGTCGGTGGCGACGAACCAGCCGAAGCCCTGCCGGGCGTCGATCAGCCCCTCGTCGCGCAGCAGCTCGAGCGCCTTGCGGACGGTCACCCGGCTGACGCCGTACGCTGCCGACAGCTCGCTCTCGCTGGGCAGGAGCGCGCCGGCCGCCAGCTCCCCCCGGTCGATGCGGCCCCGCAGCTCCTCCGCGATGGCGCGGTAGCGGACCTCACGCACGGCACCCGTCCCCCGGCGTCGCCCGCCCCGGGGGCGGCGGGAGCTGCTTGTCGGCTCTGTCGCCACTTGTCATATACTTGTCTACATCAGTCGATCGAGGCAAGGGGTTCCGCTGTCCATGGCCATCTCCGCCACCACGCCCGTCGAACAGGTCGCCGAGGTCTACGCCCGCCTGCGCGAGCGCGTCGCGCTCGGGCGCGAGCGCCTCGGCCGCCCCCTCACGCTGGCCGAGAAGATCCTGATCAACCACCTGCGCGACCCCGAGGGCCAGCCGCTGGAGCGAGGCCGCAGCTACGCGGACTTCCACCCCGACCGGGTCGCGATGCAGGACGCCACCGCGCAGATGGCGCTGCTGCAGTTCATGACCGCCGGGCTCGACGAGACCGCGGTGCCCACGACGGTCCACTGCGACCACCTCATCCAGGCCAAGGCCGGCGCGGACATCGACCTCCGGCTCGCGGTCGACGTCAACCACGAGGTCTACGAGTTCCTGCGGTCGGTGTCGGCCCGCTACGGCATCGGCTTCTGGAAGCCCGGCTCGGGGATCATCCACCAGGTCGTCCTCGAGAACTACGCCTTCCCCGGCGGGATGATGATCGGCACCGACAGCCACACGCCCAACGCCGGGGGCCTCGGCATGATCGCCATCGGGGTGGGCGGCGCCGACGCCGTCGACGTCATGACCGGGTTCCCGTTCAACGTGCGGTGGCCCAAGCTCATCGGCGTCCACCTCACCGGCGAGCTGTCGGGCTGGGCCGCACCCAAGGACGTCATCCTCAAGGTCGCCGAGCTCCTCACCGTCAAGGGCGGCACGGGCGCCATCGTCGAGTACTTCGGGCCCGGCGCCGACGCCCTGTCGACGACGGGCAAGGCGACGATCTGCAACATGGGCGCCGAGATCGGCGCGACCACGTCGGTGTTCAGCTTCGACGAGGCCGGCCTCGCCTACCTGAAGGCGACCGGCCGCGAGGCGATCGCCGACGCCGCGGCCGCCGTCATGGACGACCTGCGGCCCGACCCCGAGGTCGTCGCCGACCCCGGCCGGTTCTTCGACCAGGTCATCGAGATCGACCTGGGCGAGCTCGAGCCGATGATCAACGGCCCCCACTCCCCCGACCGGGCCCACAAGGTGAGCGAGGTCGGCGAGCGGGCCAGGGCCGAGGGCTGGCCGACGGAGATCTCCGCCGCGCTCGTCGGCTCGTGCACCAACTCGTCCTACGAGGACATCACCCGGGCGGCCTCGATCGCCCGGGTGGCGGCGGCCCACGGCATCCGGGCGAAGACCGAGCTGCTGGTCACCCCCGGGTCCGAGCAGATCCGGGCCACCATCGAGCGCGACGGGCTGCTGGCCGACCTCGAGGCCATCGGGGCGACGGTGCTGGCCAACGCCTGCGGGCCCTGCATCGGCCAGTGGAGCCGGCCGGCCGAGGCCACCGGCCGGCCCAACACGATCGTCACCAGCTACAACCGCAACTTCCCCAAGCGCAACGACGGCAGCCCGAACACGCTGGCGTTCGTGACCAGCCCCGAGGTCGTCGTCGCCCTGGCGCTGGCCGGCACGCTCGACTTCGACCCCCGCACCGACACGCTGACCGGCGCGGACGGCGAGGAGGTGCGCCTCGAGCCGCCCGTCGGCGACCAGCTGCCCGCCCGGGGCTTCGACCCGGGCGAGTCGGGCTTCGTCGCCCCGCCGGAGGACCCCGCCGAGCGGGCCGCCGTCACCGTCGAGGTGGCGCCGGACAGCGAGCGGCTCCAGCTGCTCACGCCCTTCGAGCCCTGGGACGGCCGGGACTTCGTCGAGCTGCCGGTCCTCCTCAAGGCCAAGGGCAAGTGCACGACCGACCACATCTCGGCGGCCGGCCCCTGGCTGCGCTACCGCGGCCACCTGGAGAACATCTCGGGCAACCTCTTCCTGGGCGCGGTCAACGCCTTCCGGGACGACGTCGAGACCGGCCACGGCAAGGACCCGCTGGACGGCGAGATCCGGCCCTTCCCCGAGATCGCCCGCCGGCTCCACGCCAAGGGCATCCCGTGGTGCGTGGTCGGCGACGAGAACTACGGCGAGGGCAGCTCCCGTGAGCACGCCGCCATGGAGCCCCGCTACCGGGGGGCCCGGGTGATCTTCGCCCGCAGCTTCGCCCGCATCCACGAGACCAACCTCAAGAAGCAGGGCATCCTGCCGCTGACCTTCGCCGACCCGGCCACCTACGACGCCGTCGAGGAGGACGACCGCATCAGCGTGCTCGGCCTGGCGGACCTCGCCCCCGACCGGCCTGTACGGTGTGTGCTCCACAAGCCCGGTGGCGTGCGGGTCGAGTTCGAGGCGACGCACACCATGAGCGACGAGCAGATCGAGTGGTTCAAGGCTGGCAGCGCCCTGAACATCATCCGCCGCAGGCAGGCGAGCTGAGCGACGACGAGCCGCCGGCGGTCCGCGTGCTCGGCATCGACCACGTGCAGCTGGCGATGCCGGCGGGCGAGCAGGCCGTCGCCGAGGCCGAGCGCTTCTACTCGGGGGTGCTCGGCCTCCGTCGCGTCCCGAAGCCGCCCGGCACGGCGCCGGACGGGTGCTGGTTCGCCGGCCCCCAGGTGCAGGTCCACCTCGGCGTCGAGCCCGACTTCCGGCCCGCCACCCGGGCGCACCCGGCCCTGCTCGTCGACGACCTCGACGTCGTCTGCCAGCGGATCGTCGACGCCGGCGGCGAGGTCCGGCCGGCCGCGCCCGGCACCGGGGTGGCCCGGGTGCACACCGACGACCCGTTCGGCAACCGGGTCGAGCTCGTGCAGGCCGTCGGACCGCCGCCCGCCACCTTCCGCACGATGGCGGAGCACTCGATCTTCCCCCTCGCCCTCATCGACAACACCGGCACGCTCGTCTGGGTCGGCGAGTCGATCGAGCGGTTCTTCGGCTGGAAGGCCGACCAGCTGATCGGCGAGAGCTTCACCAAGGTCATCGCGCCCGAGTCGCTGCCGGCGGTCATGGAGGCCTTCATCGCCATCGACGAGGCCTACGAGGAGACCCCCTGGGGCGGCGTCGGCTTCCCGGCCTCGCTGGTCCGGGCCGACGGCACGACGAGCGACTGCGAGCTGTCGGTCCTCACCACCCGTCGCAGCGGCCTGCCCTGGTACGTCGTGACCGTGCGCCGCGTCGGCTACGAGCGGGCGCTCGACCTCGCCGTGCAGGCCATGGCCGAGGGCGCCGGGATGGACGAGATCCTGGGCCGGCTGGTCGGCGCCCTCGAGCAGATGGCCCCCGACTCGCGGGTCGCCATCGGCGAGCGCTGGGACGGCGAGCGCTTCGGCGTCGTGGCCGGCAGCCCGGCCCACCTGCTGCAGGTCGACGGCGACTCCCCCTGGGCCCGGGCGCTGGCCAGCGGCACCGACCTGTGGCTCCCCGACCTCGAGCTCGTGCCGCCGTCGCTGGCCGCCCTCGCCGCCGGCGAGGGCTACGCCGCCTGCTGGGTGCACCCGGTGGCCGGCCCCGGCGAGTCCTCGCCGCGGTCGGCCATCGTCATCTGGCGCACCCGCGAGGGGGCGCCGACCCGCTTCACGTGGACGACGGTCACCCGGGTCGGCCAGCTGCTGCGCCTGACGCTGCAGTGGCACGGCAGCCACCGGTCCCTCCAGTACGCGGCCACCCACGACCAGCTCACCGGCCTGGCCAACCGGCAGGCCTTCCTCGACCGGCTCGCCACGGTCGCCGCGGCCGGCGAGGGCCGGGCGGCCGTGCTGTTCATCGACCTCGACCACTTCAAGCCGGTGAACGAGACGCTCGGCCACCCCGTCGGCGACCGGGTGCTCGCCATCGTCGCCGACCGCCTGGTCGGCGTCCTCCGCCCGGGCGACATGGTCGCCCGCATCGGCGGTGACGAGTTCGCCGTGCTGTGCGAGCGCCTGAGCGACCCGAGCGACGTCGAGCGGGTGGCCGAGCGCCTGCTCGCGGCGGTGCGCGAGCCCATCCGCCCCCGGTCCGACCTGGCCACCGAGGTGCGCATCGACGCCAGCATCGGCATCACCCCCCTCGACCCGGCCGAGACCGTCGAGGCGACGCTCGCCCGGGTCGACCGGGCGATGCGGGAGGCCAAGCTGACCGGCCGGGGCCGCTGGGTGCGCTACTCCGGCGGCTGAGCGGACCGTCCCCCACGCGGCGCCGAACCCTCCGGCGCGCCGGCGTCCCCGGCCTCGCCGCGGGCGTCGTCCGACCCGTCGGCCCGCGGCGCCCCGCCGGCCCCGCCGCCTGCGCCGGACCCGTCCTCGACCGGGTGGCCGGGCGGGACGGCGCGGGCCAGCTCCTCGGGTGTCGGCTCCCGCCGCCGGCGGGCCTCCGGGGGCAGCAGGGCCGTGATCGCCGCCATGATGCGCCGGGTGTCGGCCGACGCCGACCGGTGGCGGAGCTCGACCGGCTCCCCCACCCGTACGCGGACGGTCGGCGGGTCGACGACGTTCCACACCCGCGGCACCCGCTCGGACCGCGGCCAGACGTGCTCGGTGCCCCACAGCCCGATCGGGACGACCGGCACCCGGGTCTGGGCGGCGAGGCGGGCGGCGCCCGGCCGCCCCACGAGCTCGGGCTCGAAGAAGGCGCGCCCCCGGGGGATGGTGCCCTGCGGGAGGATCGCCACGAGCTCGTCGCTGGCCAGGGCGGCGGCCGCCTCCCGCAGCGGCTCGTCCGACCCGCTGCCCCGCTCGACCCGGATGGCGCCGAGCGCCCGGGCGACCTGGCCGACGACCGGGGCGTCGAGCACCTCGCGCTTGGCGAGGAAGCGCACGGCCCGGCCTCGGCGGGCGCAGGTGAGGCCGATGGCGATCGGGTCGAAGTAGCTGCGATGGTTGGCCACGAGGATGGCCGGCCCGGTGGCCGGGATCCGGTCGACGCCGTCGACGTCGAGGCGGACCCACGGCAGCAGCTCGGGCCGGACGAGCACCTGGAGCAACCGCTGGGGCTCGACGTTCAGCAGCGGGAGCTTGGGCACGCCGGCGGGCACGTCGAAGTGCACGACCGGCCAGCGCCGGAGGGTGGCGAGGGCCAGCAGGCGGAGGTCGGGGTTGACCGCCACCGGGTGGCCGACGGCGCCGAGGAGGTGGTGGTCGTAGAAGGAGTCGCTGTAGGCCCAGCTGGCGGCCAGCGAGACGCCGTGGCGCTCGGCCCACGCCCGCACGGCCCGCAGCTTGCCCCGGCCCCAGACGAACTCGCCGTCGATCGTCCCGTCGTAGCGGCCCTGGCCGTCGAGCCCGTAGCGGGTGGCCACGACGTCGTCGAAGCCGAGCCGCTCGGCGAGCGGCCGGATCATGTCCTCGGGCGTGGTCGTCGCCAGCACGAGCGGCCGGCCGGCGGCGCGGTGGTCGGCGAGCATCTGCCGGGCGAAGGGCAGCACGGCCGAGGCCAGCTCGTCGGCCGCCACCCGGCCGGCGTCGAGCACCTGGGCGCGGGGCCAGCCCCGGGCGAAGCGGGCGGCCTGCCGGGTCAGGACCATCGACGGGCGGGTCTCGCCGACGACGTCGAAGATCCGGTAGAGGAGCCCCTCGCCGGGGATGGCCCGGTCGGAGATGACGCCCGCCTCGCGCAGCGCCCGGCCGAGGACGGGGCCGCTGGCGCCCCGCAGGAGCGTCCGGTCGAGGTCGAAGACCGCTGCGCCGCGAGCACCCACGGTGCGCACGGTACCGCTCCCCGGGGCCCGGCGCGCCGGCACCACCCGGTGCGCACCGCCGAGGCCGGCGCCCGCTCGTCGCTCACCCCCGCGGCCCCGCCCACGCGTCGCCGAGCAGCGCCTCGGGTGTGCCCTCGGCCGCCGCCACCGCCCCCAGGGCGTCCCTCGCCGCCACGGCGTGCGCGCCGTCGCCGTGCTCGACCGCCCACACGACGGTGGCCACCAGCTGGACCGCCGCGACGGCCCGGAACGCGACCGGGTCGAGCGCCACCTCCCCCGCCGGGTCGTAGCCGGCCAGGAAGGCGGCCCGCAGGTGCGGCGCGCCCCGCCAGTCGCCCCACCACAGCCTCTGGAGGTCGAGCAGCCACACGTCCCGCCGGGCGTGCTCGAGGTCGATGGCCCGCACCCGGCGGCCGTCGACGATCCAGTTGCGGCGCTGCCAGTCGCCGTGGGTGAGCACGCCGAGCGGCTCGGCGTCGCCGACGGCGTCGACCGCGGCCCGGGCGGCGGCGACGTCCGCGGGGGCGAGCACGCCGTCGCCCGCCCGCTCGACCCACCACGCCAGCCGGCCGGCGAGGCGGCGGCGCCAGTGCCGCAGGCGCGCCGGGGCGACCGCGTCGTGGAGGCGGCGCAGGAGGGCGCCGGCGGCCCGGTGCAGTGCCTCGTCGCCGGCCGGCAGCCGGTCGGCGGGCGTGCCCCGCAGCTCGGTGAGCACGAGCGCCCGGGCCGCGTCGTCGTGCGCGAGCAGGCGGGGGACGTCGCCGGCCAGGGGCCCGGCGACGGCGCGGTAGGCCGCGATCTCGGTGCGGTACGTGCGGGGGTCCCGGTGCACCTTGACGATCGCCCGCCCGCCCCGGGTCGACTCGACCGCGACGACGAGCGCCTCGCCGTGGTCCCACGACAGGTCGGCGACCGGCCGGGCGGGGCCGAGGGCGCGGGCGGCCAGCGCCTCGACCGCCGGCGGGAGCGTCACCACGCCGCCCAGTCCAGCGCGCCGGCCGCGGGCGCGCCGTCGGGTTCGGGGCCGGGCGGGCACCGGCGAAAACGAGAGGAGCCGACCGTGGGTGGTGCGGTCGGCTCCTGTGACAGGTGCCTTGCGTCGGGAGGGGGGATCCGTACGCGGCACGCTGTGATGTGGGCAGCGTCGGCGGGGGGAACCGATGCGTGCTGCCCGCTCTCTTGTAATGCACATTATGGGAGAAGTTTCACAATTCGTCAAACAGGTCTTTGCGATAGCTGCGATCATTGATCGCGATGGAGCTCCGCCAGCTCGCCGCGCTGACCGCCGTCGCCGAGACCGGGTCGTTCTCCGCCGCCGCCCGCCGGCTGCACACCGTGCAGTCGAACGTCTCGACCCACGTCGCCCGCCTCGAGCGGGAGCTCGGCGTCACGCTCGTCGACCGCCGCACCGGCACGCTCACCGACGAGGGCGCGGTGGTCGTCGAGCGGGCCCGCCGCATCCGCCACGAGGTCGAGGCCCTGCAGGCCGACATCGCCTCGCTGCGCGACGAGGTGTCGGGCACCGTGCGGCTGGGGTGCATCGGCACGGTCAGCCGCTGGCTCGTCCCCCGCCTCCTCCGCCTCCTCGCCGAGCGCCACCCCAAGGTGCACCTCGTCACCGTCGACGCCACGACGACCTCGCTCGTGCCCCAGGTCGTGAGCGAGGACCTCGACCTGGCGGTCGTCAACCTCCCCCTCGCCCACCCCGACCTCACGACCGAGGCGCTCTTCGACGAGGACCGGGTCATCGTCGCGCCCCACGACCACCCGCTCGCCGTCCGCGACCGCGTCCACCTCCGGGAGCTCGCCCCCTACCCGCTGCTGCTCGAGCCGGCCGGCACCGCGTTCCGCGACCAGCTCGACGAGGAGGCGGCCCACGCCGGCGTCGAGCTGCAGGTCCTCGCCGAGATCGACGGCATCCGCCTGCTCACCTCGCTGGCGATGGAGGGCTTCGGGCCGGCCATGGTCACCGCCACCGCCGCACCCCGCTGGGTCGAGGTCGCCTGCGCCCGCGTCACGGTCGAGGGCCTGACGCCCCGATCGGTCGGCCTGGCCGTGCCGCGCGGCGGCCGGCTCTCGACCCCGGCCCGCGAGGTGCGGCTCGCGGTCCGGGAGCTGGTGGCGGCCGCCGACATCGACGGGATCCACCCGACGCTCGGCGGTCGGGCGTCACGGAACGGCGCACCACCGCAGTAGCGTGAGGCCGAGTTCACCTGTCGAGAAGGAGCATCCGGCACGTGGCAGAGAGCATCACCATCACCGACAACCGCACCGGCGAGTCGGTCGAGATCCCGATCGTGGATGGGGGTGTCGACGCCAGCGCGTGGCGCAAGCTGCTGCCGAACGTCTGGTTCTACGACGAGGCGTTCATGACGACGGCGGCGACGCGCAGCGCCATCACCGAGATCGACGGTGAGGCCGGGGTGCTCCGCTACCGCGGCTACCCCATCGAGCAGCTCGCCGAGCGGTCGACCTACCTCGAGGTCGCCTACCTCCTCATCCACGGGGAGCTGCCGACCCAGTCCCAGTACGAGGCCTGGGTCCACGACATCACCTACCACACGTACATCCACGAGAACGTACGCAAGCGGTTCCTCGAGGGGTTCCACCACGACGCCCACCCGATGGGCATGCTCGTCTCCGCGGTGGCCGCGCTCTCGACGTTCTACAAGGACGCGAAGAACATCATGGACCCCGAGGTCCGCCACAAGCAGATCGTGCGGCTCATCGCCAAGATGCCCACGCTCGCGGCGGCCTGCCACCGGTTCAGCGTCGGGATGCCCTTCGTCTACCCCGACAACTCGCTCGGCTTCACCGCCAACTTCCTCTCGATGATGTGGAAGGTGGCGGAGCCCCGCTACGACGCCAACCCCGCCCTCGCCAAGGCCCTCGACGTCCTCTTCATCCTCCACGCCGACCACGAGCAGAACTGCGGCACCACCGCCATGCGCACCGTGGGGTCGGCGCACGCCGACCCCTACGTCTGCGTGGCCGCCGCCACCGCCGCCCTCTACGGACCCCGCCACGGCGGCGCCAACGAGGCCGTCATCCGCATGCTCCAGGAGATCGGCTCGATCGACGAGGTCGACGCCTACATCCGGCGGGTGAAGGCCGGGGAGATCAAGCTCCAGGGCTTCGGCCACCGCGTCTACAAGAACTACGACCCCCGGGCGAAGATCATCAAGCAGACCGCCGACGAGGTCTTCGCCATCACCGGGCGCAACCCCCTGCTCGACATCGCCCTCAAGCTGGAGGAGGTCGCGCTCTCCGACGACTACTTCATCTCCCGGCGGCTCTACCCCAACGTCGACTTCTACTCCGGCCTCATCTACCAGGCGATGGGGTTCCCGCTGGAGATGTTCACCGTGCTGTTCGCCATCCCCCGGGTCGCCGGGTGGCTCGCCCACTGGGTCGAGCTGCTGGAGCAGAACCAGAAGATCGCCCGGCCCCGGCAGCTCTACATCGGCCCCGGCCCCCGGGACTACGTCCCGATGGACCAGCGCGGCTGAGACGGTGCACGCGGTCACCATCGTCGACGGGGGGCTCGCCTGGCGCGAGCACCCCGATCCCGAGCCCGGCACCGGTGAGCTGCTCGTGCGGGTGCGGGCGGCCGGCATCAGCCGGGGCGACGTCATGCAGCGGGACGGCCACTACCCGCCCCCGCCGGGCACGGCCCCGCCCGAGCTGCCGGGCCTCGAGCTGGCGGGCGAGGTCGTGGCGACGGGACCCGGCGTCCGCCGGTTCGGTGTCGGCGACCGGGTGATGGCCGTCGTGGCCGGCGCCGGGCAGGCGCAGCTCGCCGTCGTCCCCGAGATCGTCGCCATGCCGGTGCCCGAGGGCGTCAGCTGGGAGCGGGCCGGCGGCTTCCCCGAGAACTACACGACGGCCCACGACGCGCTGTTCACCCAGTGCGGGCTCACCGTCGGCGAGCGCGTCTGCGTCCACGGCGCCGCCGGCGGCGTGGGCACGGCGGCGGTCGAGATGGCGGTCGCCGCCGGCTGCGAGGTCGTCGCGACGGTGCGCAACCCGGACCTGCGGCCCAAGGTCGAGGCGCTCGGGGCGATCGCGGTCGACCCGGCGTCGTTCACCGACCACGGCCCCTTCGACGTCGTCCTCGAGCTCGTCGGGGCGCCCAACATGGCGGACGACCTGCGGGCCCTCGCCACCGGCGGGCGCATCGCGGTCATCGGCGTCGGCGGCGGCTTCCGGGCCGAGGTCAACCTGCTGGCCCTCATGGGCGCCCGGGGCCGCATCCACGGCTCGACGCTGCGGGCCCGGCCGCTGGAGGAGAAGGCCGCGGCCGCCCGGCGGGTGGAGCACCACCTGCTGCCCCTGCTCGCCGCGGGCACGCTCACCGTGCCGATCGCCGAGACCTTCGCGATGTCCGAGGCGGCCGCCGCCTACGAACGCTTCGAGGCCGGCGGGAAGTTCGGCAAGATCGTGCTCGTCGACGCCTGAGCGTCGCCCGCCGGCGCGACCAGCGCCGGCTCGGGCAGGGGCACGACCGTGGCCGCGGCGTGCACCGCCCCGTCGACGGCGAACCACAGCGACAGGCGGTCGTCGCCCTCGTCGACCAGCAGCTCGACCTCGGCGCCCGCCCGGATGCCGGGGCCGTACTCCATGACCGCCCGGTGGGGGCGGCCGAGCACCGGGTGCCCGGCGGCGCCGCCCGGCCCCACCAGCTCCTCGACCGCCGCCCAGTAGGCGGCGTTGTTGACGTGGCCGAGCAGGTCGATGTCGACCGCCCGCAGCGGCCACGGGCGGCGTGGCGCGCCCTCGGGCGGGTCGCCCAGCCACAGGCGGCTGGAGACCCGGCGGCCGCCCGCCGCCTCGCCGTAGACGTCGAGGAACTCCGGGGTCAGGCGGGCGGGCGCCATGGTCGCCACCTCGACGTGCACCCAGAGCGTCGAGATCTCCACCCGGCCACCCCGGTCGCCGACCATCGACATGCGCCGCTCGGCCCAGCGCCCACCGAGCCCGCCGCACCAGGTCGCCTCGTCCACCCACTCGCGCCAGCGGGGCGGGCGGTGCACGTCGTAGACCGCCCGGCGGACGACCCAGGTGAACCGGTCGTCGTCGATGCCGCTGTCGGCCGTGTCGTCGTTGCCGATGTCCTGCAGGTAGCGGGCGCAGGCGTCGAGCCGCAGCCGCCCGGTCGGGTCGACGTCCGCGAGGCGCACCCGCCGGCCGGCCCGGAAGACGCGGCCGGACGCGGGCAGGGGGACGAGGGGTTCGTCGATCACGGCGACGGTTCTAGCAGCAGGCCGTCCCCCGCCCTGCCGGGCAGACTCTCGCCCATGGTCGCCTTCGGCTCGCTCGCCTGGGACCCGGCGCTCGACCACCCCGAGCTGCTCGCCCCGCCGGTCGCCGCCGCGCTGCGGGCCCGCCCCGACGCCGGCGGCGCCCGGGTGGCCGCCATCGACCCCGACCTCGCCGACACCGCCGCCTTCTGCGCCGCCTACGACGTGCCCCTCGACCGGTCGGCGAACTGCGTCGTCCTGGCGGCCCGGCGGGGCGGCACGACACGGCTCGCCGCCTGCGTCGTCCTGGCGACGGCCCGGGCCGACGTCAACGGGCTGGCCCGGCGCACCCTCGAAGCCCGCAAGGCGAGCTTCGCGCCGACGGACCGGGCGGTGGCCGAGACCGGCATGGAGCCCGGTGGCATGACGCCGGTCGGCCTCCCCGAGGACTGGCCCGTGCTGGTCGACGCCGCGGTGGCCGACCTCGACGGCGTGGTCGTCGGCAGCGGGCTGCGCCGCTCGAAGCTGCTCGTGCCCGGCGGGCTCCTCGCGTCGCTGCCCGGGGCCCGGGTGCTCGAGGGCCTGGGCGTGCCGGTGGACGGCTGACGGGCCCCGGCCGCCCGTCACCCGGCGGCGCCAGCGGACCCCCGCCCGGCGTCGGCCCCCGCCCGGGCGTCGAGGCGCAGCCGGAAGCCGCGCAGCCACAGCCCGGGCTCGGGCTCCCAGTCGATCGCCGGGTCGCGCTCGAAGCCGAGGCGGGTGTAGAGCCGGTGGGCGGCCGTCATGCGGTCGGTCGAGTGGAGCACGACCTGCCGGCGCCCACCGGCCCGGGCCCGGTCGATGCAGGCCCGGGTGAGCGCCTCCCCGACGCCCCGGCCCCGGGCGTGCGGGGCGACCGCCAGCATGCGGATGCCGGCCGCGTCGGGCTCGGTGAACTCGGCGAGCGGCGACGACACGTCGGGCACGAACGTCACGCCGCCCACGACCTCGCCCGTCCCCTCGTCGACCGCGACGAGCACGACGGCGTCCCGGGCCCGGCCGGCGACGTCGCGCAGCTCCTCGGCGTAGCCGTCGTCGAGCGTGCGGGGGTCGGCCGAGGCGTAGGCCTCGACGGTCAGCTCGCCGAGCGCGGCGTGCTCGTCGGCGCGCACGGGCCGGATGTGCAGCCGGGACATGACGCCGCGCACGCTACCGGACCGAAATCGAGGCCCCGACCACGGTTTCGCTAGCGTCGCCGCCCATGGACTTCAGCCTGTCCCCCGAGCTGCTCGCCCTGCGCGAGGAGGCGCTGGAGGTCGGGCGCGCCGCCGCCGAGCGCGCGGACGTGCCCGAGGACAGCTGGATCACGGGGCACGACCGGGAGTTCGCCGCCGAGCTCGGCGCCCGGGGGTGGCTGGGCATGACCTGGCCCGTCGAGCACGGCGGCGGCGGCCGCAGCCCGCTCGAGCGCTTCGTCGTCTTCGAGGCGCTCATCAGCACGGGTGCGCCGATCGCCGCCGCCTGGTTCGCCGACCGCCAGATGGGCCCGACGCTGCTGCAGTTCGGCACCGACGAGCAGCGGCGCCGCTGGCTCCCCGGCATCATCGCCGGGACCTCGATGTGGTGCATCGGCATGAGCGAGCCGGACGCCGGCTCCAACGTCGCCGGCATCCGCACCCGGGCCGTGCGCGACGGCGACCACTGGATCGTCAACGGCCAGAAGATCTGGACCTCCGGCGCCGCGGCGGCCGACTGGTGCTACCTCGTCGCCCGGACCGACCCGGACGCCCGGCCCCACGAGGGGCTCTCCGAGTTCGTCGTCGACATGCGCTCGCCGGGGATCACCGTCAAGCCCATCGTCGACATGACCGGCGGCCGCCACTTCTGCGAGGTCCACTTCGACGACGTCCGGGTCCCGGCCGAGAACCTCGTCGGGCAGGAGAACGGCTCGTTCCGCCAGATCATGCGGCAGATGGAGCACGAGCGGGGCGGCATCGACCGGCTGGTGTCCAACCGCCGCCTCTACGAGGACGTGCGCCCCCTCGCCGACTGCTCCGACCCGCTGGTCCGCCAGGAGATCGCCGCCATCGAGACCGGCTACCGCATCGGCCGGCTGCTCGTCCTGCGGGAGACGCTCGGCCAGGCCCCGCCCCAGTTCTCCGCCGCGACGAAGACGTTCTGCACCGAGCTCGAGCAGCGGATCGCCGCCTTCTGCGCCCGGGTCCTCGGCCCGGAGGCCCTGCTGGCCGAGCCCGGCCTGGCCCGGCGGGTCAGCCGGAACATCTGCTACGCGCCCGCCTACACGATCATGGGCGGTACGACGCAGATCCTGCGGAACATCCTGGGCGAGCGGACCCTCGGCCTCCCCCGCGAGCCGCGGCCCCGCTGAGCGGTCCGCCGAGCCCGCGCTAGAGGGGGCCGGCCAGCCGGCGGACCGGGGGCACGGGGTCGCGGTCGACCGGGGCGATGCGCACCTTGGCGTCGACGATGGCGGCGCCGCCCGGGGCGACGATCACCGGGTTGAGCTCGACGCCCACGATCTCGGGCACCTCGTCGACCAGGTGGCCGACCCGGAGGAGCAGGTCCTCGAGCTGCCCGCGCCCGCCGGCGTCGAGCAGCTCGGCCACCGGCAGGCCGGCGACGAACCGGCGGGCCTCGAGGTCGGTCAGCGGCAGGACGTGGACCTGGGCCGCCGTCACCGCCGTCGCCACGCCCCCCGGTCCGACGGCGAGGACCGGGCCCACCATCGGCGTGTCGGAGACGGACACGGCCACGTCGACGCCCGGCTCGGCCATCGGCTGCACGACCACCGGCCAGGTCCGCTCGCCCAGCGCCCCCGCCATGCGCTCGAGCGTCGCCCGCACGTGGGCCTCGTCGTGGACGTCGAGGGCCAGGCCCCCGGCCTCGGTCTTGGCCAGCCGCGTGCGGCTGACCGCCTTGATCGCCACCGGGAACCCGAGGTCGCGGGCGGCCTCGACCGCCTCGTCGACGTCCCCGGCGACCCGGGAGGCGACCATCGGCAGGCCCGCGGCGGCCAGCAGCTCGGCGGCCTCCCCCACCGGCAGCTCGCCCCCGACCCCGGCGGCCAGCGCCGCGGTGACCCGCGACCGGGCGGCCGCCGGGTCGGCGCCGGGCGGCTCGACGGCCCGCCCCTCCGGCGCCGATCGCCAGGCCGCGTAGCGGGTGACCTTGCCGAGCGCGTAGGCGGCGTCGTCGGGGAAGTCGAACACCGGCACGGGCGGGGCGCCCTCGGGGGTGATCATCGTCGGGTGGGGGCCGAACACGCAGGCCACGAGCGGCGTGTCGCCGGCCTGCGTGGCCGCGGCCGCGACGGCGGCCACGAGGTCCTGGGTCGGCTGGCGGGGCGCCGGGGCGCACACGACGAGCACGCTGTCGACGCCGTCGTCGGCCAGCAGGGCGACCAGCGCCCGGGTCAGGTCGTCGGCGGTCGCCTCGAAGCCGAGGTCGACGGTGCTGGCCCGGATGCGCACGCCGCTGCCGCCCGTGCCGACCGCCTCCCGCACGGCCGGCCCCACCGTGGCGAGCCGCAGCCCGGCGTCGACGCAGGCGTCGGCCGCGAGGGCGAGGGAGCCGCCGCCGTTGCCGACCAGCGCCACCCGGTCGCCCTTCGGCAGCGGCTGGCAGGCGAGGAGGCGGGCGACGCCCAGCTGCTGGGCCAGCGTGTCGACCCGGATGATGCCGGTCTGCTCGACCAGCGCCTCGAAGGTCTCCGGCGGCAGGTCGACCTCGTCGGCCGGGTAGGCCCGGGCGGCGCCGCCGCTCTTCACCGCCACGATCGGCTTGGTGCGCGACAGGCTGCGGGCGATGCGGCTGAACTTGCGGGCGTTGCCGAACGACTCCAGGTAGAGCAGGACGAGCTTCGTGCGGTCGTCGTCGGCCCAGTACTGGAGCATGTCGTTGGCCGACACGTCGGCCCGGTTGCCGATCGCCGCGAACGACGAGGCGCCCAGGCCGGCCTCGCCGATGCGCTCGAGCAGCGCGCCGCCGATCGTGCCCGACTCCGACAGCAGCGCCACCGGGCCCGGCCGGACGGTGGGCGTGGCGAAGGTCGCGTGCAGGCGCACCTCCGGATCGGTGTTGATGACGCCGAGGCAGTTCGGGCCGAGCAGCCGCATGCCGTGGCGCCGGCAGGCCCGCAGCGTGGCGGCCGAGAGGGCGGCGCCCTCGGGCCCGGCCTCTGCGAAGCCGGCGGAGATGACGATGACCGCCCGGACGCCCTTCTGCCCGCACTCCTCGACGACGTCCGGCACCTCGGCGGCCGGGACGACGACGATGGCCAGGTCGACCGGGCCCTCGACGTCGGCGATCGACCGCACCGCCGGCACGCCGCCGACGTGCTCCGCGTTGCGGTTCACCGGGTGGACGGGGGCGTTGACGCCGTGGGCCAGCAGGTTGCGCAGCACGGCGTGGCCGACGCTGTGACGGTCGCGCCCGGCGCCGATGACGGCGATCGAGCGGGGCTCGAGCAGGCGGCGCACGGCCTCGGCCTCGGCCCGCTGGGCCCGGGCCTCGATGGCGGCCATCGCCTCGGGCGTCGGTCGGAGGTCGAGGTGCACCTCGATCACCCCCTCCTCGAAGGTGCTGCGCACCTGGAAGCCGGCCGCCCGGAACACGCCGACCATGCGCCGGTTCGCGGGCAGCACCGTGGCGGTGAAGGCGCTGATGCCGTTGCGGCGGGCGGCCTCGGCCAGGTACTCGAGCATCAGCGTCGCCATGCCCCGCCCCCGGTGGGCGTCGTCGATGAAGAAGGCGACCTCCGCCTCGGAGCGCATCGGCCAGCGGTCGTAGCGGGCGACGCCGACGAGCACGTCGCCCCGCAGGGCCACGAAGGCCATGCGGTCGACGTAGTCGACGTGGGTGAGGTGGTGGACCTCCTCGTCGCTGAGGCGGGGGTGGGGCGAGAAGTAGCGGAAGTAGATGCTCTCGGGCGACTGCCGGCCGTGGAAGTCGACGAGACGGGGGCCGTCGTCGGGCCGGATCGGCCGGATGCGCACGGTGCTCCCGTCCGCGAGCACCACGTCCGCGTCCCACTCGGCCGGGTACCCCGGCGGCAGCGGCGTCTCCTCCACCGCCTCGCCGGTCGTGGTGGCGTCCTCCACGGCGCCGAGGGTACCGAGGCGCCGCCGGCACCGAGCGCCCACGCCTCGTGCTGACCCCGGCGTCAGCCGGCGCGCTACCGTGCGGTCCTCGGCGCCGCCGGCGCGCGGCGCGGCGGACGAAGGAGCCCCCCAACGTGATGCGGAGACTGAGCGCGCTACTCGCGGCCGTCGTCGTGGCGGTGACGGCGGCAGCCTGTGCCCAGGAGGCCGACGGGGAGCTGACGGTGCTCGGCGGATCGGGCCCCGACGGCCCGCCGACGCCCGACAGCTCCGGTGACCCGGGCGCGGTCGCCGAGCAGGCCATCGTCGACGTCGAGGCCTGGTGGGAGGACGTGTTCCCCGAGGTCTACGGCGGCGCCTTCGAGCCGGTCGCCGGCTACTACCCGTACGGCCCGGACACGCCGTCGCCGCCCTGCGGCGGCCCGCCGCCGCCCTACGAGGTCATCGCCGACAACGCCTTCTACTGCCCGGAGACCGACATCATCGCCTGGGACGAGCACCAGCTCCTCCCCTACCTCGACCAGGAGTTCGGCTCGTACACGGTGGCGATCGTGATCGCCCACGAGTACGGCCACGCCATCCAGGCCCGGGCCGACGCGATCGACCGCACCGTCGACCTCGAGCTGCAGGCCGACTGCTTCGCCGGCGCGTTCACGGACCACGTCGTCGAGGGCGGCGCGTCGGGCTTCGACGAGGGCGACGTCAACCTCGACCTGACCGTCGCCGGCCTCATCTCGATCCGCGACCTGCCCGGCACCGACCCCGACGAGCCCTACGCCCACGGCAGCGGCTTCGACCGGGTGGGCGCCTTCCAGGACGGCTTCGAGAACGGCCCCGAGAAGTGCGCCGAGTACGCGGATCCGAGCCGGGACCGGATCACCGCCGAGCTCGCGTTCACGGCGCGTGACTACGCGACCGGTGGCGACCTCCACCTCTACGACGGGGCGGAGCCGGGCCTGCTGTCCCTCGTGTTCGCCGACCTCAACGACTTCTACGGTGCCCTGTTCAACGAGCTGGGCGAGGAGTTCGAGCCGGTCGACGACCTCGTCCTCGCCGACCCGGCGACCGACGGCGTCGAGTGCGGTGGCGAGACGCTGAGCGGGAGCGAGCTCGAGCGGGCGGCGCTCTACTGCGTCGACGAGAACATCGTGCTGCTCGACCGGGGCTTCGTCGAGGACGACCTCTACTCGCTGGGCGACTTCGCCGTGGCCAGCGAGATCGCCCGCCTGTGGGCGATCGCCGCCCAGGTGCAGCTGGGCGTGGCCGACGACGACGGCGCCCTGCTGCAGGCCGACTGCCTGACCGGCCGGTGGGCGGCGTGGACCTACCCCCGGGACGAGGCCCGCACCCCGGAGAGCGACCAGCTCGTCATGTCGGGCGGGGACCTCGACGAGGGCATCATGGCCTTCCTCGCCTTCGGCTTCGGCGACGAGGAGGTCTTCGACCGCATCGAGGCCCTGCGGACCGGGTTCTTCGACGGCTACGAGGCCTGCGAGGAGTACGCGCCGCTGTCCTGACCGCCCCGGCGCCGCCGCACGGCCGGCGACCGCCGGCCGCCGTCGCGGCTGCGGCTCAGCCGGCGGCCCGGCGCTTGCGGCGGGACTCCCGGACCACCGCGGCGGCGATGCCGCCGACGCCGGCGACGATCAGCACGAAGACGAGGATCTGCAGGGCGCCGCCCCGGTCGCCGGCCTCCCGGGGCGGGTGGCCGGAGTTCGGCTTCGGGATGATGTCGGCGCCCGGCACCGGCTGGGGCGTCGTCTCGGTCCGCCCGTCGCCCTCGCCCGCCGGCGTCTCGGGCTCCTCCTGGCCGGCGACGGCCGGCTCGCCCGGGCCGGTGGGGCCGGCGGCGTGCGCCCGCACCGCCGCGGCCGCGGGCGCGGCGACGGCCGCCCCGACCAGCACGAGCGCCAGCGCGGCGGCCAGGGCGAGGACCGGGTGGGCGGGCCGGCGGCGCATGGAGCCATGGTCCGACCGGCCCGCCCCCGCGGTCAAAACGGCCCTCAGCTGGGCGGCGTGTAGTCGCCCGGCAGGACGATCGACTTCGTCTCCAGGTAGGCGGACAGGCCCTCGGGCCCCAGCTCGCGGCCGACGCCGGAGGCCTTGTAGCCGCCGAAGGGGTTGCGCATGTCGAGCGTGCCGAACTGGTTGACGCCGTAGGTGCCGGTGCGCACCCGCTTGGCGACCTCGATGCCGGCCTCGACGTCGCTCGTCCACACGGAGCCGGACAGGCCGTAGTCGCTGTCGTTGGCGATGCGGACGGCGTCGTCGACGTCCTCGTAGGACAGCACCGACAGCACCGGCCCGAAGATCTCCTCCCGGGCGATGGTCATGCTGTTGTCGACGTCGACGAACAGCGTCGGCTCGACGTACCAGCCCTTGTCCAGGCCGGCCGGGCGGCCGCCGCCCACGGCGACCTTGGCCCCCTCGTCCCGGCCCTTCTCGATGTAGCCGAGCACCCGGTCGCGCTGGCGCTCGGCGACCAGCGGGCCGACGGCGACCGACGGGTCGGTCGGGTCGCCGACGGTGGTGCCGGCCACCGCGTCGCGCAGGGCGTCGACGACCTCGTCGTAGCGGTTGCGGGAGGCGAGGATGCGGGTCTGGGCGATGCAGGCCTGGCCGTTGTTCATGAGGGCGGTGCCCATGAGCATCGGCATGATCGCCTCGAGGTCGGCGTCGTCCAGGATGATCGCCGCCGACTTGCCGCCCAGCTCCAGCGTGCACCGCTTGAGGTGCTCGCCGCAGATGGCCCCCACCCGCCGGCCGGCGGCGGTCGACCCGGTGAAGGCGACCTTGTCGACGCCGGGGTGGCGCACGAGGTACTCGCCGACCTCGCGCCCGGCGGGGAGGATCGACACCATGCCCTTCGGCAGCTCGATCTCGTCGAGGATCTCGCCGAGGATGTAGGCGTCGAGCGGCGTCTCGGGCGAGGGCTTGAGGATCATCGGCGACCCGGCGGCCAGCGCCGCGCCCAGCTTCAGGGCGACGATGAACAGGGGCACGTTCCAGGGGATGATCCCGGCCGAGACCCCGACGGGCTCCTTGCGCACGAGCACGGGGCCGAGGGCGCCCGGGCGGATCTCCTCGAAGGTGAAGGACCTCGCCAGGTCGACCCACCCGTCGAGGACCATGGAGGCGCTCAGCACCTGGCCCATCAGCGACCAGCTGGCGGGCGACCCCATCTCGGCGGTGATGGTGTCGGCCAGCTCCTGCGAGCGGGCCTGGATGCCCTGCGAGAGCTTGGCGATGTACTCGGCCCGCTCCTCGGGGCTGAGCCGGGGGAAGGGTCCGTCCAGCGCCGCGCGCGCGGCCTCGACGGCCCGGTCGACGTCGCCCTCGGACGCCTCCGGGGTGCGGGCGATGACCTCCTCGGTGGCCGGGCTGACGACCTCGATCGTCGCCGTGCCGGCCGGCGCCACCCACTCGCCGCCGATGTAGAGGGTGTCCTTGATCTCCATGAGGCCTCCTGCGCCCGGACTCGAACCTGAAACCGTGTCAGGTATCGTGCCACGGGTCACGGTCGCGAGCACGGGTCCAGGGGGGACGGCCATGGGCACGATCGGCGCGGACCTCGCCGAGCAGGTGCTGGGTGACGGCGTCCTGGCCGCCGACCCCCTGCCCGCGCTGGCCCGCCTGCGGGCGGAGGCGCCGGTCGCGCCCCACCGGCCGACGGGAGCCTGGATCCTGTCCCGCCACGCCGACGTCCTCGCGGCCTCCCGCGACCCGGCGACCTTCTGCTCCGGCCGGGGCGTCCTGCTCGAGGAGATCGGCGTCGAGTACCCGTCGCCGCCGACGATGATGCACACCGACCCGCCGGACCACACCCGCTACCGGCGGCTGGTGGCCCCGGCGTTCGCGCCCCGGGTCGTGCGGGCGCTCGAGGCGCCGATCGCCGCCCGGGCCCGGGCCGCGGTCGCCGCCCTGCCGGCGGGCGAGCCGGTCGACGTCGTCGCCGAGCTGGCCGTGCCCTTCCCGCTGCGGATCATCGCCGACCTCCTCGGCGTCCCCGAGGACGACTGGCCCCGGTTCCACGAGTGGTCGGAGGCGGCCGTGCCGGGGGCGAGCGACCGGTCCCCGGACGAGGCCGCGGCGCTCATGGGCGAGATGACCGGGTACCTGCTCGCGGCGGCCGCCGACCGCCGGGCGCGCCCCCGCGACGACGTCATCTCGCTGCTGGCCACCGTCGAGGTCGACGGCGAGCGGCTCGACGACGACGAGCTCGCCATGTTCCTCGTGCAGCTGCTGGTGGCGGGCAACGAGACGACCCGCAACGCCCTGGCCGGCGGCCTGGTCGCCTTCGCCGAGCACCCCGACCAGTGGGACCGGCTCCGCGCCGACCGGTCGCCCCCCGCCCTCGCCGCCGCGGTCGAGGAGGTCCTGCGGTGGACGACGCCGGTCGTCTACTTCCTGCGCACCACCACCCGGGGCGTCACCATGCACGGCGTCGACCTGCCGGCCGGCACGCCGGTCGTGCTCCACTACCTGTCCGCCAACCGGGACGAGGCCGCCTTCGGCCCGACCGCGGACCGGTTCCTCGTCGACCGCGACCCCAACCCCCACCTGGCCTTCGGCGCCGGGCCCCACCTCTGCCTCGGCGCCGCGCTGGCCCGGCTCGAGCTGCGGGCGGTGCTCGGCGCGCTGGCCGACCGGTTCGCCCGGCTGGAGCCGGCCGGCCCGGTCGAGCGGGCGATGTCGCTGGTCATCGCCGGCCACCGCCGGGCGCCGCTGGCCCTGCACCCGGCCTGACGCCGCGGCCGGTCAGCTGCGGAAGGCGGCGTAGGCGTCGAGCACCTCGGGGTTGGCCAGGCTCCCCCGGCTGGCCGCCGTGTCGGGGTCCGCGCCGGTGAGGATGCGCTTGACCGGCACCTCGAGCTTCTTGCCCGACAGCGTGCGGGGGACGCCGGGCACCGCCCGGACCTCGTCGGGCACGTGCCGGGGCGACAGCTGGGTCCGCAGCGCCTCGGCGATCCGCCGCCGGAGCTCGTCGTCGACCTCGACCCCCGGCGCGGGGGTGACGAACAGGATCAGCCGGCCGGGGCCGCCTTCGGGGTCCTCGAGGTGGACGACGAGGCTGTCGGCGACCTCGGGGAGCGCCTCGACGACGGCGTAGATCTCGGCCGTGCCCATGCGCACCCCGCCCCGGTTCAGGGTCGCGTCCGAGCGGCCGGTGATCGTGCAGGCGCCGTCGGGCTGCAGCGTGACCCAGTCGCCGTGCGTCCACACGCCCGGGTGGCGCTCGAAGTAGGCCGCCCGGTAGCGGGAGCCGTCCTCGTCGCCCCAGAACCCGACCGGCATCGAGGGCATCGGCGCGGTGACGACCAGCTCGCCCTGCTCGCCGACGACCGACCGGCCGGCCTCGTCGTAGGCCTCGACCTTGGCCCCCAGGTAGCGGCAGGAGATCTCGCCCGCCCGCACCGGCACCAGCGGGCAGCCCCCGACGAAGGCCGTGCAGACGTCGGTGCCGCCGCTGATCGACGACAGCAGCAGGTCGTCCCCGACCGCCTCGTAGACCCACTCGAAGCCGGCCGCGGGCAGCGGCGCGCCCGTCGAGCCGACGGCCCGCAGGGCACCGAGGTCGCCCAGCTCGGACGGCCGGACGCCGGCCTTGCGGCAGGCCATGAGGAAGGGCGCGGAGGTGCCGAAGAAGGTGACGCCCTCCTCGGCGGCCATGCGCCACAGGGCCCCGAGGTCGGGATGGCCGGGATCGCCGTCGAACAGCACCGGCGTCGCCCCGACGAGCAGGCCGGAGACGAGGTAGTTCCACATCATCCAGCCGGTCGTCGTGAACCAGAAGAACCGGTCGCCCGGTCCGAGGTCGTTGTGCAGCGCCAGCACCTTGTGGTGCTCGAGGACGATGCCGCCGTGGCCGTGGACGATGGGCTTGGGCAGGCCGGTCGTGCCCGACGAGTAGAGGACGTAGAGCGGGTGGTCGAAGGGGACGGGCTCGGTGTCGAGCTCCTCGTGCTCCCCGACCAGCTCGTCCCAGCCGACCGCGCCCTCCAACCGGGCGTCGGGGTCGAGGTAGGGCACCTGGACCGTCGCCCGCAGCGACGGGAGCTCGGCACGGATGGCCGCCACCTCGGCCCGCCGGTCGACCCGCTTGTCCCCGTAGCGGTAGCCGTCGACGGCGAGCAGGGCCGCGGGCTCGATCTGGCGGAACCGGTCGACGACGCTGCGGACGCCGAACTCCGGCGCGCACGACGAGAACACCGCCCCGAGGCTGGCCGAGGCCAGCAGGGCGACGACGGCCTCCGGGACGTTGGGCAGGTAGGCGGCGACCCGGTCGCCGGGACCGACGCCCAGGCGCCGCAACCCGGCCCGGCACCGGGCGACCTGGTCGCGCAGCTCGGCCATCGACAGCTCGACCCGGGGGCGGGTCTGGGACAGGGCGACGAGCGCGGGACCGTCCGGCTCGCTGCGCAGCGCGTGGGCGGCGTAGTTGAGCCGCACGCCGGGGAACCACCGGGCCCCCGGCATCACCGGCTCCTCGAGGGCGCGGCCGACGGGGTCCGGCGACTCGAGCCGGAAGTGGTCCCAGATCGAGCGCCAGAAGGCGTCGAGGTCGGTCACCGACCAGCGCCACAGGTCGTCGTAGCCGTCGAAGGCCAGCCCCCGCTCGTCGGCCAGCCAGCGCATGTAGCGCCCGATGCGGCTGCGCCGGCGGACCTCGTCGGACGGCTGCCACAGGACCCGTCCCCGTCGCTCGTCCGTCACCGACCCTTCCGTCACCATGGCCCTCACGGTAGGCGGCCCCGGCGCCCCCGTCCCGGCCGTCCGCCCGGGGCCCGGCGCCGGGGAGGTGGTGCCCGGCCGGCGCCCCGGCTTCTAGCGTCTGCGCCGTGAGCGAGGTCCGCGAGTACCGCCAGTCCCGGTTCCAGCGCCCGCCCGGCGCCTGCGAGCTGCTCCTCGTGCGCCACGGCGAGTCGGCGCCCGCCCGCGACGGCGAGCCCTTCCCGCTCGTCGACGGCCACGGCGACCCCGAGCTGGCGCCGAACGGGCGCGAGCAGGCCCTGCGGCTGGCCGACCGCCTGGCCCACGAGGACATCAGCGCCATCTACGTCACGCCGCTGCGCCGGACGCAGCAGACCGCGGCGCCGCTGGCGGCCCGGCTCGGCATCGAGCCGCGGGTGGAGCCCGACCTGCGGGAGGTCCACCTCGGCGAGTGGGAGGGCGGGGCCTTCCGCCGCCACGTCGCCGAGGGCCACCCCATCGCGCGGCGGATGTTCGCCGAGGAGCGGTGGGACGTCATCCCCGGCGCCGAGCCCACCGAGGCGTTCGCGGCCCGGGTCCGGGGCGCGATCACCCGCATCGCCGCCCGCCACCCCGACGAGACGGTCGTCGTCGTGTCCCACGGGGGCGTCATCGGCCAGGTGCTGGCCATGGCGGCCCGCACGACGGGGTTCGTGTTCACCGGCTCGGACAACGCCGCCATCTCCCACCTCGTCGTCAGCGGCGACCGCTGGATCATCCGCCGCTTCAACGACACCGCCCACCTGGGCCTGGCGCTCACCACCGCGCCGCAGCCGCCGACCTGAGCGGCGCCGGGCGGCGGGGCCGCGGAAGTTCTGCAGATTGTGCAAAGTTGCGCTCAGCGCAGATAGCCTGCTGCGGTCCGGTCCGCTCCCCCAACCGCCGAGGTCCGCACGTGGACGCAGACACCACACCGGCACCGCTCACCCACCGCCAGGTGCTCGTCGTCTTCTCCGGGATCATGCTCGGCATGTTCCTGGCCGCGATCGACCAGACGATCGTGGCCACGGCCCTGCCGACGATCGCCGGCGAGCTCGGCGGCCTCTCCCACCTCTCGTGGGTGGTGACCGCCTACCTGCTGGCCGAGACGGTGGCCACGCCGCTGTACGGCAAGCTCGGCGACCTCTACGGGCGCAAGCGGGTCTTCCAGTCCGCCATCGTCCTGTTCCTGGCCGGCAGCGTGCTGTGCGGCCTGTCGGCCTCGATGGGGCAGCTCGTCGCCTTCCGGGCGATCCAGGGGGCGGGGGCGGGCGGCATCATCGTCGGCGCCCAGGCCCTCATCGCGGACATCGTCAGCCCCCGCGAGCGCGGCCGCTACCAGGGCTACTTCGGCGCCGTGTTCGGCCTCTCGAGCGTCGCCGGGCCGCTGATCGGCGGCTTCCTCACCGAGCACGCGTCGTGGCGCTGGGTCTTCTACGTCAACCTGCCGATCGGCCTCGTGGCCCTGGTCGTCACCAGCATCGTGCTCCCCGCCTCGATCCGGCGGGAGCGGGTGCGCATCGACTGGCTCGGCACGACGGTCCTGTCGGCCGCCATCGTGTGCCTCGTCCTGGTCACGACCTGGGGCGGGAACGAGCACGCCTGGGGCTCGCCGCTCATCGTCGGGCTGTCGGCGGCGGCCGTCGTGCTCGGCGTCGTGTTCGTCCTCGTCGAGCGCCGCGTCGAGGAGCCGGCCATCCCCCTGCGGCTGTTCCGCAACCGCACGTTCAACATCGCCTCGGCGGTCAGCCTCATCATCGGCGCCGGCATGTTCGGGGCGATCTCCTACCTCCCCACCTTCCTGCAGATCGGCGGCGGCGTCTCCGAGTCCAACTCGGGCCTGCTGCTCGTCCCGGTCATGGCCGGCCTGCTGATGTCGTCGATCGCCGCCGGGCGCCGCGTCAGCCGCACCGGCCGCTACCGGCACTTCCCGATCGCCGGGATGGCCGTCGCGGCGGTCGGCATGGGCCTGCTGTCCACGCTGGACACCGGCTCGAGCCGGCTCGAGTCGGGCGCCTACATGTTCGTGCTCGGCGCCGGCCTCGGCATGGTCATGCAGATCCTCGTCCTCGCCACGCAGAACGAGGCGCCGGTCGCCGACCTCGGCGTCGCCACCTCGACCGTCACGTTCTTCCGGGTCGTCGGCGGGTCGCTGGGCGTCGCCCTCGCCGGGTCGCTCATCAACAGCCGGCTGTCGAGCGCGCTGGGAGGCGAGCCCCCGAGCGACCTCACGCCGGAGCTGCTGCGGTCGCTGCCGGCCGAGGAGCGGGCCGTCCTCTCCACGGCCTACGCCGACGCCATCACCGCCGTGTTCGCCTACGCCGTGCCGGTGCTCCTCGTCGGCTTCGCGCTGACCTGGCTGCTGCGGGCGGTGCCGCTGCGGACGGTCGCCGCCCGGGTCGCCGCCGCGTCCGAGGCCGCCGGCGCCGAGCCCGCCGCGCACCACGCCACGGTCGAGGCCGCCGAGGTGAGGGTCGACGGCGCCGCGGCCCCGCCCAACGGGAGCTCCTCGTCCGGGGCCGCGCCAGCGGACATGATGGACGGCGTGGGACCGTCGTCGACGAGCGGGGGATGAGGTGGCGCCCGGGCTGCGCGAGCGGAAGAAGGCGGAGACCCGCCGGGCCCTGGCGTCGGCGGCGCTCCGGCTGGCCCGCGAGCTCGGGCCCGACGGTGTGACGGTCGAGGCGATCGCGGAGGCGGCGGGCGTGTCGCCCCGCACGTTCTTCAACTACTTCGCCTCGAAGGACGACGCCATCGTCAACGTGTCGCCGACGGAGCAGTCGATGCTGGTCGCCGACCTCTGCGACCGCCCCGAGGACGAGCCGCCGCTCGACGCCCTCCGGGCGATGGTGCAGGCGGCCGCCCAGCGGTTCGCCGAGGACGCCGACGAGATGCTCGTGCGGCACCGCCTCGCCCAGGAGCACCCGTCGCTGGCCATGCGCCGCTCGGCCCGGTTCGCCGAGGTCGAGCGGGCCCTGGCCGAGGAGATCGCCCGCCGCACGGGCCTCGACGTGGACGCCGACACCTACCCGGCGCTGGTGGTGGCGGCGGCGCTGGGAGCGCTGCGGGTGGCCACCGCCGTGTGGAACGAGACCGGCCGCACCCGGCCGCTGGCCGAGCTGGTCGACCAGGCCTTCGACCAGCTCGCCGCCGGCTTCGCCCACGTGCTCCTGCCGTCGTCCTCCTGAACCCCGGCGACCGCCCGCCCCTGTTGACCCCCACGTCGACAAGGGGCCGCGTTACCAACGGGTAAGTTGTTGCACGGCGCGTGCAGTCCTAGCCTCGGCGCCCGTGACGGCCCCGCAGGCGCAGCCGGCCGGCGACCGGCCGGCCCCGAAGCGAGTCCGCAAGCGGCCCGACGCCCGCCGGGCCGAGATCATCGCCACCGCCCGCGAGGTCTTCGCCGCGTCCGGCTACGCCGAGTCCGGCCTCGCCGAGATCGCCAGCGCGGCGAAGGTCTCGAAGGGGCTCCTCTACCACTACTTCCCCGCCGGCCGCCCCCAGCTGTTCGTCAGCGTCATGGAGGGCCTGCTGGAGGAGTTCCGGCAGCGGCTGCGCCAGGCGGCGAAGATGCCGTTCTCGCCCCGCACCCGCATGGAGCACCTGCTGGCGGCGCTGTTCGGCTTCTTCGACGAGAACCCCGCCGCCTTCCGCCTGCTGTTCCGCGACCCGTGGGTGACCCACGACGAGACCGTCGAGGCCGCGGCGGTCGCCACCCGGGTGGCCATCTCCTCGGAGCTGGCGAGCCTCATGGCCGGCCAGGGGCTGCCCTCCGACGACCTGGTGGCGGCGAGCACCGGCATCCTCGGCTTCGCGCTGGCCAACGTCGAGCTGTCGCTGTCGGGACAGGTCGACCCCGAGGTCGCCTGGCGGGTGACCTGCCAGTACGCGACCTCAGGCTTCCCCGCCTGAGCCGCCCCCGCCCCGCACGAGGCGCAGCACCGGCCTCCCCCGCGGGGACGGCGGCGGCGCCGGGGGCGGCGGGACGGCCCGGTCGGGCCCGACCGGCGCGCCGAGGCGGGCCACGACCCGCGTGCCACCGCCCGGGCGGCTGTCGACCGTCAGCGTCCCCTGCCCCAGCTCGGCGAACGAGCGCATGGCGGCGATCCCCGAGGTGAACAGCAGCCGGTCGGGCGCGAAGCCGACCCCGTCGTCGACCACCAGCAGCTCGACCGCGGCCCCGTCGCGGCGGAGGGCGACCTCGACCCGGCGGGCGCCGCTGTGGCGCCAGACGTTGCGGAGCGCCTCCTGGGCGATGCGCAGCACGAGCGTCTCGGTCGTCCAGTCGAGGACCAGGTCGTCGTCGACCGCCACCGTCAGCTCCGGCGCCGGCCCGTCGCCGTAGAGGGCGTCGACGTAGGCCCGGATCGGCGCGGCCAGGCCCGGGGACAGCGGCCGGTCGGCGCCGAGGGGCTGCACCGCCAGCATCAGCCGCCGCAGCGACTCGGCCTGCGCCCGCAGCGCGTCCCGCACGGCCGCCGACGCGGCGACCCGCGGCCCGCCGGGCCCGGTGCGGGACGGCGCCGTCGCCTGCACGTAGGCGACGAACGCCGCGTAGGCCGCCACCGCCTGCTCGTGGAGCTGGGCGGCCACCCGGTGACGGTCGTGGTCGGCCCGGTGCACGACCTCGGCGAGCAGCTCGCGGCGAACGGCGGCCGCCCGTGCGAGCTCGCCGTGCAGCCGCCGGGCCTCCCCCACCGCCGCCAGCTGGCGCACGGCCGCCAGCACGGCCAGCAGGGCCGCGACCCCCAGCGCCGCGGGCACCGACCACGGGTCCCGCGCCGCTCGGGCCGCGGCGACCGCGACGAGGACCGGCAGGCCGGCCAGGACGAGTGCGGCCGGCAGCCAGGCGCCCCGCAGGCGGTCGCGCTCGCCCGCCCGACCCAGGCCGGCCGCCGCGGCGGGCGGCAGGTGCAGCGGCACGAGCAGCAGCAGGCCCATGCACAGCGCGTGCAGCGCGAGCAGGGGCGCCGACGGCAGGTCGAAGCCGCGGACCCCCTGGGCGGTCTGGGCGACGGCGTCGGCCAGCCCCAGGACGGCGAGGCCGACGGCGATGCGCCCCACCGTGCGCGCCGCCCGCCCGGCCCGGCGCACGCGCAGGTGGAGCAGCACGGCCCAGTAGGCGGCGAGGACCATCGCCACCGCGGCGGTGGCCGCGGGCAGCGCGTACCAGGCGTCCGCCGCCCGCAGCACGTCGTCGCCCCACACGAGCGCGGCCGGCGCCGTCACCACGACGACCGACATGGCGCTGTCGGCCAGGTCGACCGACACGGCGCGCCGCCCCGACCGCGCCCCCACCACGGCGACGGCCCCGCCCACGAGGAGGCCGGCGATGGCCGCCACGACCGCGGCGTTGAGGGCCGCCGGCGTGCGAACGGCGACGACCGCCCCGGCCACCATCGCCGCGCAGACGCCGCCGATCAGCACGAGGGCGGCCAGCCACAGGCGGGTGGCCCGGGCGTCGGGCCCCGCCCCCCGGCGGGCGGCGAGCGCCGTGTGCCCGACCGCCGGCACGACGTGGGGGGCGCTCGCCACCGCGGCCAGCGCCACGAGGTAGCCGCGGGCCGAGCCGACGCGCAGGCCCGCCACGGCCGCGACGGGGAGGCTGGCACCGACCCACAGCCGCGCCGCCGCCCGCAGCCCGGGCCCGCGCCGGCGGGCCCCGGCGGCGCGCGGCCCCCCGGCGTTCGTCCCCGGCTTCGGCGGCGCTGTCCGGCCGCCGGCGACGAGCGAGCAGGTGCATCCGACCTCCCCTCGAGGGCACCCGCACCGTGGTGGCCCGGCCTCGCGAGATATCAACAGCAGTGTCGGAAACCTGTCAACCGCCACCGGCCGCGCCGCCCGGCGCCGGCGCCCCGCGACGTGTGACATCCCTGCGTCGGTCGCAACCGTGACGTAACGTCGTACGCAGCCCACCACCCCCAGTGGCGGCGGCGCCCGGTCGGGCGCCCGGTGCGAGAGAGGCACGGCATGGACCTCGAGTTCAACGACGAGCAGCTCGAGCTGCGGGAGACCGTGCGGGCGGCCCTCGCCCGCGAGTGCCCGCCCCACCTCGTGCGGAGCGTGGCCGGCGGCGGCCCGGGCGCGGACGCGCTGGCCACCGCCGTCGCCTGGCTGGGCTGGCCGGCGCTCACCGTCGACGTCGACCTCGGCGGGCTGGGCCGGAGCTTCGTCGAGCTGGCCATCGTCCTCGAGGGCATGGGGCGGGCCGCCGCCCCCGGCGCCTACCTGCCGACGATGACGCAGTTCGTGCCCGCCGTGCGCGAGGTCGGCACGCCCGCCCAGGCCCACCGCTTCCTCTCGGCCGTGGCGGCGGGCGAGGTCACCGGCACGCTCGCGCTCCACGAGGGCGGCCGGTGGGACCCCGACACCGTCGTCGCCACCGCCCAGCGGGACGGCGACGGCTGGCTGCTGCAAGGGACGAAGCACCATGTGCTGGGGGCTCCGGACGTCGACGAGGTCGTCGTCGCGGCCCGGCGCGACACCGGGTCGCTGGGGCTCTTCGTGGTGCCGGCCGCCGAGCTGAGCTTCGCCCGCACGGCCAGCCTCGACCCCACCCGGTCGCTGGCGCGGGTCGACCTCGACGGCGTGTGGGTGCCCGACGCCCGCGTCCTCGGCGGACCCGACGCCGACGTCGACGCCGGCAAGGCGATCGGCCGCGTCGTCACCGAGGCCGTCGTCGGCCTGGCGCTCGACGCCCTGGGGGCGTGCGACGCCCTCATCGAGGCGTCGCTCGAGGTCGCGCTCCAGGGCGGCGTCGCCGGGCAGGCGACCGAGCACGCGCTCGCCGACATGGTCGTGGCCGCCGACCTGGCCCGGGCCGCGACCTACCAGGCGACCGCGGCCGTCGCGTCGGGGGACGCCAGCGCGCCGCTGGCGGCGTCGGTCGCCAAGGCCGCCGTCGGCGAGTGCCAGCGGCTGGTCACCCGCACCGCCGTCGAGGTGTGCGGCGGCACGACCGGGCCCGACGGGCTGCCGCTCGACCTGTGGGTCGGCCGGGCCGAGGCCGACGCCCTGCTCTTCGGCTCGGCGGCCGACCACCGGCGCATCGTCGCCGACCACCTGCTCGTCGCCCAGCGGGCCCGCCACGCCCAGCTGTCCCACGCCCTGGTCGGCTGACGTCGGGCCCGGCGCGCGGGCCGGCGGCGGACCCGACGCGCCCCGTGGCCGGTCAGCGGAGGTGCCGGCCGAGCAGGCGGCCCGCGACCCGCTCCCGCTCGGCGGCCAGGCCGCCGGCCGCCGCCTGCTCGGCCAGCGTCGCGGTCCACTCGCTCGCCCAGGACCCGCCCGGCCAGCCCTCCGGCCCCTCCAGCCCCATGTCGAGGCCGTCGGCGCCGAGCGCCTCCAGGCCGGCGTGGTAGACCCGCTCCCGGGCCCGGGCGGTGGCCAGCGGCAGCATCGTCAGCTCGGGGTTCGGGCGGCCGGCGTCCTGCTTGGCCAGCGCCCGGTACGCCAGGGCGCGCACGGCGTCGGCCTCGACCCGCAGCCCGGCCAGGGTGTCACGGAACACGCCGTCGTCGGCCAGGCCCCGGACCTGGCCGACCTCGGCCAGCGCCTCGACGGCACGCTCGACGGCCAGCAGGCCGGTGATCCACCGCAGGGAGCGGAGGCGGGCCCGGACGCCGCGGACGACCGGCCAGCCGCCGTCGAGGCCCCCGACGACGTCGTACTCGCCCACCGCCACGTCGTCGAGGACGAGCACGGGGGCCTCCGGGGTCGGGCGGGTCACGCCCGGGGCCGCCAGGTCGACGGCGACCGCGGTCGGTGCGCCGTCGTCCTCGGCCCCCGCCTCCCGGCGCACGACGCACAGGCAGCGGTCGGCGTCCTCGGCGCCCGCCGGTGCGGGCAGCGCGCCGCGGAGCCGCAGCACGCCGTCGCGCTCCTCGGCGACGACGACGGCCCCTGCACCGCCCCGGGCCGGCGGCACCCCGCCGGCGCCCTCCTCGGGGACCTGGTCGGCCACGGCCAGGCACCAGCTCATCTCGCCCCGCAGCGTGCGGGGCAGCCACTCCTCCCGCTGGACCTCGTCGCCGTGGTCGGCCAGCGTCGGCGCGCAGACGTCGAGCCCCAGGGGGTTGGTCGTGCGCGGCAGCCGTCGCCGGGACAGCTCCTCCAGGTAGATCAGCTGCTCCACGGCGGTGGCGTCCCGGCCCCCGAGCTCGGGCGGCCAGCGGGGCACGAGCCAGCCGGCCTCGAACAGCGTGCGCTGCCAGATCCGGGCCCACCTCGGGATGTGCCCGGGCGAGCGGGGCGGGTCGGTGGCGCGGTCGGGCGCCGGGCCGTTCTCGTCGAGCCAGGCCGCCAGCTCGGCTCGGAACCGCGCCTCGGCGCGGCTGTCGCTCAGGCGCACGGCGCGGACGCTAGCGGATGCCGGCCGCTCGTGCGCGGACGGTGCCGGTCCGGCGCCGAAGGGTGAGAGACAGCCGGGTGACCCGGTGCGGTCAGCCGTGGGGCGCCGGCGCGCCGGGCCGATCGGGTGCAGCGTCGCCGTTGCCGGCGGGGGCCGCCGCGGCCCTGCGGCGCTCCTCCGCGATGCGGGCGAGCTCGGCGACGACGGCGGGCAGCACCTCGGGCCGGACGATCCGGCCGAGCCGGTCGGCGACGGCGGTGGCGATGGCCCGCACGACGTCGTCGTCGAGGCCGTCGAGCGCCGCCAGGTCGGGCGACCGCGGGGCCCCCGCCTCCGCCGGTCCCGGCGGCACGGCCTCGGGGACCCGGTCGGGGGGGCCGTCGTCCCCCGCACCGTCGAGCGCGCCGTCCCCGGGACGCCCCTCGCCCTCCTCCGACCGGGCCTCGTCGTCCGCCGAGGACGGGGCCGCCGCCGGGCACGGCGGGCCCCCGACGTCCGCCGGCGGCGCCGGGGCCAGCTCGGCGGTGTCGGGGTCGGGGCCCTCGGCCCCGACCGGCACCGGCGCCTCCCCCGCCGGGGCCGGGACGGCCTCGTCGCCCGCGCCCCCGTCGGCGGTCCCGCCCGCCGGGGCGGGCGGATCGTCCCCGCGCGGCCCGACCTCGGCGTCCGCACCGCCCGCCTCGCGCGCCTCGGCCTGCCCGTCCGCGGGCGCCGCTCCGTCGAGCCCGAGCTCGGGCGGCAGCGGGCGGGCGTGGACCAGGGCCAGCCGGTCGGTGCAGCGGGTGAGGGCGACGAACAGGGCCCGCAGGCCGTGCTCGCCCTCCTCGACGACGGCGGCGGGCTCGACCACGACCACGGCGTCGAACTCCAGGCCCTTGGCCTCGTCGGGGGCGAGGACGACGACCGGCTCGCCGTTCGGCCGCAGCTCGCCGGCCCAGGCCACGCCCTCGGCGTCGAGCGCCTCGGCCACCGCCGGGCGGACCGACCGGGGCGCGATCACGCCGACGAGGCCGGCGTCGGCCGCGGCCCGCACGGCCTCGACCGTGCGGGCCGGCAGGTCGTCCTCGCCCGCGGCGGTCACCGCCACCTCGTGGCCCGAGCTCCGCAGCGCCTGCGGCCGGGCGAGGTCGGGCGCGATCGCCGGCAGCAGCCGCATGGCCACCTCGTGGACCTCGGCCGGCAGCCGGTAGCCGTAGTCCAGCTCCACGACCGTGGCGGCCACCCGCTCGTGCCGCAGCACCTGCACGATCTCGTCCCACGAGCGGTGGGCCCACGGGCTCGTCCCCTGGGCGAGGTCGCCGAGCACGGTCATCGAGCCGGTGCGCGACCGGCGCCGCACCGACTCGAGCTGCATCGGCGACAGGTCCTGGGCCTCGTCGACGACGATGTGCTCGTAGGTGGCCCGCACGCCGTTGAGCAGGGCGTCGGCCGCGTCGAGGAGCGGTACGTCGTCGACCGACCACTGGTGGCTCGACACCTGGGTGCCCGAGGGCAGCGCCAGCATCGCCATCTCGTCCTCGGTCAGCGTGCCCGCGGCCGCGGCCAGCAGCTGCCGCCGGGACGAGAGCAGCTCGACGAGGAACGCCTGGGGCGTGAGCCGGGGCCACACCCGGGCCAGGTGGGCGTCGATGTCGCGGGCGGCCTCGCCCTGCACGTCGACCTCGCCGGCACCGGCCTCCCGCAGCGCCGCCCGGGCCTCGGCGCACAGGAAGGCCCGCAGCATCCGGTGGCCCTCGTTGTGCGGCCGCCCCGCCAGCTGGCGGGCCCGGGTGGCGACGCGCCGGCCGTCGAGCTCGACCGTCCGGCCGGCGGCCGTGACCCGCACGGGGACCGCCTCGACCCGCTGGCGGTTGCGCAGGCCCCGCAGGATCACCCGCAGCAGCCGCCGGTCGCCCTTCAGGCGCCGGACCTCCGGCGGGTCGACGCGGCCGATCCGCACCCGGGGGCCGAGCGCCCGCAGCGGGAGCTGGACGACCGCCTCGTCGCCCAGCGACGGCAGGACGGCGGCGACGTAGCGGATGAACGCCGGGTTGGGGCCGACGACCAGCACGTCGGCCGCGTCCAGCCGGTCGCGGTGGTTGTAGAGCAGCCACGACACCCGGTGGAGCCCGACGACGGTCTTCCCCGTGCCGGGGCCGCCCTGCACGACCAGCAGCTGGTCGAGCGGCCGGCTGATGACGTCGTACTGCGACGCCTGGATGGTGGCGACGATCTCGCGCAGCTCGCCCGAGCGGGCGCTGCCCAGCGACTCGAGGAGCGCGTCGGTGACCACCGGCTCCGGCGCCCGGCGCTCCTCCACCGCCCGCTGCACCGAGCGGAAGACGGTGTCCTCGATCTCGCGGATCTGGTTGCCCGTGCAGCGGAAGAGGCGCCGGGAGACGAGGCCCTCCGGCCGCTCGGGCGTGGCCGTGTAGAAGGGCGCGGCGATCGGCGCCTGCCAGTTGACGACGACCAGCTCGTTGTCGTCGTCCCAGATCGCGCTCTTGCCGATGTACCAGCGGTCGTCCTCGGTGTCGATGCGGCCGAAGGCGACCGCCTCGTCGGGGTCGGTCAGCCCGAACCGGCTGACCCGCTTGCGCAGCTCGAGGGCGGCCTTGGGGTTGGCGGCGAGGGCCGGGGCGTGCGCGAGGCGGGCCTGCTGGCGGTCGCGCAGGGCGAGGGCCCGATCGAAGTAGGCCTGCTCGTGGGGCAGGTCCGGATGCATGCCTCGCTCTCCCCCAGGACTGGTCGACCGCGTCGCCGACGACGGGTCCGCCCGCGCGCGCGGTGGGGAGACTACCGCGCTCGCACCGTGCGCCTCCCACGCTCCGAGGCGGCCGGCCCGGGGCGGACGCGAGGTGTGACGAACGACCGCCCCACGGGCTGCCGGTGACGGGAGAGCCGCGATGTGACGGACCGTCAGATCGGGGTCGTCCCGGGCGCGCGGGCACGGCATAGTTGCGTCGTGAACCTCCCGCTCGTCGACCGGTGCGCCCAGTTCGCCCGGGCCCAGACGCTCGACCCGTCGGGCACGGCCGGCTCCTACCGCGGCTACGTGGCCGTCGACGTGCCGCTCCCGTGGCCCGACGACATCGCCGACCACCCGACGGTGGCCCCCGTGGCCGGTGCGCTCGCGGCGGCGGGCCTGCGGGTCCAGGGGACCGTGCCCGACCCGGCCGACGGCGACGGCACCCGCCTGGCGACGTTCCTGCGCCCGCCGGGCCCGTTCGTCGCCTACGAGGCGGCGGCCTGGCGTCTCGACCCCGGTGACGCCACCGTGGCGCTGGCTGCGATCGCCGCCTCGGCCGCAGCGGGCGGCGCGCTCGACGCCGGCCCGGCCACCCTGGTCGCCGAGGGCGAGGCCACCGGCCGGCTCGTGCTGGTCTGCACCCACGGGTCGCGCGACGCCTGCTGCGGTTCCCTGGGCACCCGCCTGGCCCGGTCGCTGCCGGGGTTGGGAGCGGGGGTGCACGTGCGGCGGACGAGCCACACGGGCGGGCACCGCTTCGCCCCCACGGCGCTGTTCCTGCCCGAGGGCACGGTCTGGGCCTACCTGGACATGGACACGCTGGTGGCGATCGCCGACCGGACGCTGGACCCGGAGCTGGCCGCCCGCGCCTACCGGGGCTGCACCGGCCTCGAGGGGTCCGAGGTGCAGGCCGCCGACGGCGCCGCCCTCCGGGAGGTCGGCTGGGCCTGGCTCGACCACCGGCGCAGCGGCGCCGTCGTCGAGCGCGACGGCGACCGGACGCTCGTGCGGCTGGAGGGCGAGGCCCCCGACGGCACGCGCCGGGCCTTCGAGGCGACCGTCGAGGTCGCCCGGGTGGTGCCCGTCCCCGACTGCGGCAAGCCGATCGAGCAGGCCCGCAAGTCGGCGCCCGAGCTCCGGGTGCGCGACCTGCGCACCGTGTGACGGCGCCCACCCCTGGCGGGGCCGGACCGCCGCGTGACCCGCTCGGAGAGCGAGCTGGCCAGGGCGACTGCCCTGGCCAGGTGGTGGGCCGTAAGGGACTCGAACCCCTGACCCCCTGCGCGTCATGCAGGTGCTCTAGCCAACTGAGCTAACGGCCCGACGGGATCGTGCAACCTAGCACAACGCGGCGCCGATCCCACATCGGCCTCCCGGCGGGATCGCCGCCGGGCCGCCGGTGCCGGGCGCCGTCGTGTCACGGACGGCCGGTAACCTGGGAGCACCCTGTGCTGGGAGGTGCAGACGCTGTCCGAGACCACGCCTGAACCGCTGTCCGCCGAGCTCGCGCCGTTCGTCGCGCAGGCCCGTGCCCGCCTCGCGCAGGCGACCCGCGGGCTCGACGACGAGGCCGTCGTCGAGCGACTGGAGCAGGTGGTGGCGCAGACCCACATCGAGGCGTCCCGGCTCGGCCTGACGCTGCCGCGCCTCGACGAGGTCCGGGCGCTGCCGATCGGCGACGGCCAGGTCGTCGTGGTCCGGGCCGTCGAGGCCGACGACCAGGGCTGACGGCCGACCGACGGTCCGGACCGTCCGGCCCTCCGGCCGGCGCGCGCCCGGGCCTCAGAGGTTGCCCCGGGCCGCCTGCGCCCGCTCGATGGCCTCGAACAGGGCCTTGAAGTTGCCGGCGCCGAAGCCCGTGGCGCCCTCCCGCTGGATGATCTCGAAGAAGACCGTCGGGCGGTCGCACACGTTCTCGGTGAAGATCTGGAGCAGGTGGCCGTCCCGGTCCCGGTCGACCAGGATGCCGAGCTCCTGCAGGTCGGCCCACGGCAGGTCGACGCCCGCCATCCGCTCGCGGGCGTCCTCGTAGTACTCGGGCGGCACGGTCAGGAACCGCACGCCCCGGTCCCGGAGGGCCCGCACGGTCGCCACGATGTCGGCCGTGCGCAGCGCGATGTGCTGGACGCCGGGCGACCGGTAGTAGTCGAGGTACTCCTCGATCTGCGACTTGCGCAGCCCCTCCGCCGGCTCGTTGATCGGGAGCACGACCGAGTCGTGGTTCCAGACCACGGTCGACATGAGGGCGGAGTACTGCGTGGAGATCTGCTCGTCGTCGAAGTGGACCAGCGGGTCGAAGCCGAGGACCCGGCAGTAGTACTCGACCCAGTCGTCCAGCCGACCCTTCTCGACGTTGCCGACGATGTGGTCGTAGCGGGTGAGCCCGACCGCCGGGCCGGCCGGTGCGGTGAGCGCCGCGGGGACGAACCCCGGCGCGAAGGGGCCGCCGTAGCCCGAGCGGTCGAGGAAGGTGTGGACGGTCTCGCCGTAGGTGCGGATCGCCGCGTGGTGGATCTCGCCGTCCTCGTCGGCGTCGGTGGCCGGCGGGCGCTCGGGCAGGCCGCCCCGGGCGACGGCGGCCTCGAACGCGGCCGCGGCGTCGTCCACCCGGAAGCACACGTCGCGCACGCCGTCGCCGTGGGCGCGGACGTGCTCGGCGATCGGCGAGTCGGGCGTGAGGGCGCCGGTGACCAGGAAGCGCACCTCGCCCTGCTCGAGCACGTACGAGACCCGGTCGCGCCGGCCCGTCTCGGGCCCGGCGTAGGCGACGAACTCGAAGCCGAAGGCCGAGGCCAGGAAGGCGGAGAAGGCGCGGGCGTTCCCCACCCACCACTCGACGTGGTCGATGCCGGCCAGCACCGGCGGCTGGTGGCGGTCGGCGGCGTCCTGGCGCCGGGCCGTCACGGTCTCACCCATCTCGAGCCCCCCGAGGTGTCGCGGTTCGTCGATCCGGCCACCCAGGTAAGGCAAGACCGGCCAACTGCGTCAACAGTTCGCCAACAGACTGTGCAGATTGGCCAGCAATGTGCCACATGTGGTATACACATTGCTCATGTTGCCCAGGGGAATCGATGCGCTCGACGCCCGGCTCATCCGGGCGCTGTGCGAGACCCCCCGCGCCGGCGTGATGGAGCTCGCCCGCCGGCTCGGTGTCGCACGCGGGACGGTACAGGCGCGCCTCGACAAGCTCCAACAGCGAGGCGTCATCATCGGCTTCGACCCCGACCTCGACCTCCGGGCCATGGGGTACGAGGTGCTGGCGTTCGTCAGCCTCGAGATCGCCCAGGGGCGGCTCGAGGACGTCTGCTCGCACCTCCGGGAGATCCCCGAGGTGCTGGAGATCCACTCGGTGACGGGGCCCGGCGACCTGCACTGCCGGGTCGTGGCCCACACCAACGAGCACCTCCAGGCGGTCATCGGGCGCATCCTCGAGGTCGCGGGCATCGACCGCACGACGACGCAGATCGCCCTCACCGAGCAGCTCCGCTACCGCGTGCTCCCGCTCGTCGAGCTGGCCATCGACGCCGAGCCCGACCGGCGCCGGCCCGCCGCCCGCTGACCCGGCCCGCGGGCGCCGGCGGGGCGGGACCGACCGTCGGCACCGGCGCCGACCGCCCCCGGACCTAGCCGCCCCCGGGTCGGCCCCCGTCGGGCTCGACCTCGACCGGCACGACGTCGGCCAGCCCGGTCACGGCGAGGAGCGCCCGCAGGTCGGGGCCGGCGTTGCGCAGCGCCACCCGCCGCCCCCGGCGGCGGGCCGCCAGCTGGAGGCGGGCGAGCGCCTCGAGCGCCACCGCGTCCGGCACGAGGCCGCCCACGTCGCACACGACCGCGCCCACGGCCGGGTCGTCGAGCAGCGCCCGCAGCCGCGCGCAGAGGCCCGGCACGTCGCCCGGGCGGACCCGCCCACCGACCGCCACCACCGCCGTGCGGGGGTCCTCCGGCCGGTCGCCCGGCCCGCCTCCCGCGGTCTCGTCACGCTCGGCCACGCAGCTCCATCGGTCGACCTCCGCCCGCTCCGACCGGCGGGCCCGGCCGAACTCATCGCACCCGCCCGTCCGCGCGGCGCGAAAGAATCTTCGACGATTCGCGCGTCACAGCGCGCGGTTCGCGTGCCGGCGGCGTAGCCTGCGGGGGCGGTCGTAGCCCGAAGTTCGCTCGGCCGCTCAAGTCAAGACAGATAGGCAGAGTGACATGGCAATCGGCACGGTCAAGTTCTTCAACGCCGAGAAGGGCTACGGCTTCATCTCGCGCGACGGCATGGACGACGTCTTCGTCCACTACTCGAACATCGAGGGCCAGGGCTACCGCACGCTCGAGGCCGGCCAGAAGGTCGAGTTCGAGATCGGCCCCGGCCGCAAGGGCGACGAGGCGCAGAACGTCCGGGTGGTGTGAGCGGGCGTGTCACGCCGGCGCACCACCTTCGGGAAGCTCCAGCGAGACCGCGACAAGCAGGCCAAGCAACGGGCCAAGCAGCAGCGGCGCGCTGAGCGGGCCGAGCTGTCGGCCGCGGCCGAGGACGCCCCGGCGCCCGAGGTCGACGAGTCGACCGTCCTCGCCCAGCTCGCCGACCTGCACGCCGCCTTCGACGACGGGCGCATCAGCTTCGACGACTTCGAGGCGCGCCGCGCCGAGCTGACCAGCCAGCTGCGGATCGACTGACCACACCCGAACGCGTGGAGGCGAGCGCCCGGGGCACCCCGCCCCGGGCGCTCGTCGTCGCGCGTGGCGGTGCCGCCGGTCCGGCGACCGTCGGGAAGATCTCGGTGTAGGGCCGTGGCGCGGGGGTAGCAGGGGGCCGAAAGCCAAAGCACGAACGCGGAGGCACCCGTGCACACGCTCAGCTCCCCCACCACGACCACCCGGTCCCGCCGGTCCGACCGCACCGAGCGGGACCCCGCGGAGGAGGCCGAACGTTTCCGCCGCTACCGACGGACGCGCGACCGCTCGCTGCGCAACGAGCTGATCGAGGAGCACCGCTGGCTCGCCCTCCACTGCGCCAAGCGCTTCGCCAACAAGGGCGAGCCGCTCGACGACCTGGTCCAGGTGGCCATGCTCGGCATCCTCAAGGCCGTCGAGCGCTACGACCCCGACTACGGCGCCACGTTCGCCACCTTCGCCGTGCCGACGGTGACCGGCGAGCTGCGCCGGCACTTCCGCGACACGACCTGGGCGGTCCACGTGCCGCGGCGGGCCAAGGACCTGCAGCACACCGTCAAGGTGGCCGTCGAGGACCTGGCCCAGGCCCACGGCCGCTCCCCCACCGTCGAGGAGATCGCCGCCCAGGCGAACATCGCCGTCGAGGACGTCCTCGACGCCCTCGAGGCGGCGCGCTGCTACCGCAAGACCCCGCTCGCCGCCCCCCACGACGACGAGGGCGACGGCGACGACCTGTCGGTCCTGGGCGCCGTCGACCGCAACCTCGACGCCGTCGAGGCGGCCGAGACCGTCCGCACGCTGCTCGCCAAGCTCCCCGCACGCGAGCGGCGCATCGTCGAGCTCCGCTACATGCACGGGCTCACCCAGTCGCACATCGCCGAGCTCGTGGGCGTCAGCCAGGTGCAGGTGTCCCGCCTCCTGCGGGCCAGCCTCGCCCGCCTGCACGACTCGCTCACGGACACGGCCGGGACCTGCGCGGTGTGACCATGTCCGTCTGCCAGCTCATCTCGTTCGCCGACGGCCCCGACCGGGTGCTGCTCGACATCATCCCGCTCGAGCGGCTCGACATCGACGGCACCTCGGTGCCCCGGGGCACGCCGCTCACCATGAGCTTCATCCCCAGCGAGGACCCGGCGGAGCACCGGGAGATGATCGGCCTGTTCGACCGCTGGACCGACGACGACGGGATCCTCGACCTCGACGTCGTGGTCACGAGCGAGGTCGGCGGGTTCCGCTACGTGTTCACCCACGAGGACGAGCAGCTCGTCCTCGACGTGCGGACCTGAGCGGGCCGCCGGGCTGCGCGCCCGGGGCGCAGGGAGGAGACTGGGGGCGTGGACGTGGCGGCCGCCCTGGCGGCGATCGACGACACGACCTTCTCGCTCGACGGCGACGCGGGCGTGCGCCTGCTCGCCGCCGCGCTGCTCGGGGGCGCCGTCGGCCTCGAGCGGGAGGCCAGCGACCAGGCCGCCGGCCTGCGGACGCACATCGCCGTCGCGCTCGGCGCCTCGCTGTTCGGCGTGATCTCGACCCTGGGGTTCGTCGAGTTCGACCGGGAGCGGACGACCACCGTGCTCCAGGCCGACGTCACCCGGGTGGCCTCGAACGTCGTCGTCGGCATCGGCTTCCTCGGCGCCGGCGTCATCATCCAGCGGGGTGGCACCGTCCGCAACCTGACCACCGCGGCCAGCCTCTGGGTGGTCGCCGCCATCGGCCTGGCCTGCGGCGTCGGCGACGTCACCACGGCGGCCATCGCCGCGGCCGTGCTGCTCGCCAGCCTCGTCGTGCTCCGCCCGGTCCGGACCTACGTGCGGCACCGCTGGGGCCGGCGCACCGTCGCCGTCGTCGTGCACGTGCGCCCACACGTCCCCATGGAGTCGCTGGCCCGGCGCCTGCTCGAGTCCGCGGACGTCGAGGCCGGGCCCTTCACCGTCCGGCGCGACGGCGAGCTCCTCGAGGTCTCGCTCGAGGCGTCGGGCCGCAGCCCGGCGGTGCAGCGGTGGATCGCCGAGCTCGCCGAGGACCCCGACGTGGCGCGCGTCGAGCAGCGCTGACCCGAGGGCGGGGGGCGACGGCGCCGGCCGGGCGTGCCACCATGTCACACCGACCGGCCACCCCGAGCCGACCGCTGCACCCTGGAGCGCCCATGAGCGACACCCCCGACCCGATCACGATCACGACCCGCCGGGCGGACGACGGGGTCGTCGTCAGCGTGGCGGGGGAGCTCGACCTGCACTCGGCGAGCGCGCTCACCGACGCCGTCCAGCGGGTGCTGGCCGAACATCCCGGTGAGACGATCGCCCTCGACGCCTCGGGCCTGTCCTTCGCCGACTCGGCCGGGCTGCGCGCGCTGCTGGTCGCCCACGGCGACGCGGGCGAGCGCAACGTCGCCTTCCGCGTGGTGCGGGCCTCCGAGCCCCTCGAGCGCCTGCTGGAGATGACCGGCCTGCGCGAGCTGCTCTGCGCGCCCGGGTGACCGGCGGGGCGCGTCAGCCCACGCCGCTCGCCCGCACGTGCTTGCGGGCGACCAGCTCGACGTTGCCGTCGACGTGGTCGAGCGTGTGACCGTCGGTGACGACGTCGAGGATCTGGTCGCTCAGCGACATCCGCTCGTCGTCGATGGCCCCGGTCGTCGACGCCCGGGTCGTGGCCCGCACCACGAGGGTGTCCCGGCCCAGCTCGAAGCAGAGCCGGATGTGGTCGCCGTCGCCCATCTCGATGAGCGTGCTGCACAGCTCGTCGACGGCGATCCGGAAGTCCTCGACCTCCTCCAGCGGGAGCCCGCACGTGCTCGCGACGCCGCTCGCCATGAGCCGGGCCAGCCGCATGTAGCGGCTGTCCGCGGGCACCGACAGCTCGATGCGACCGTCGTCCGTGTTCATCGTCCTACTTTCCGCACGTCGGGTTTGAGCTACCCAACGGACGCCCTGGTCAGACGCACGTCGGCGCTCGGTGGTCATGGGGTGGGCAGGACCAGCACCGCCCCGCCCCCGGCGACCCGGTGCGCGGTCACGGTGCGATCGCCGTCCCGTATGTCGATCACCTCGGCCTCCCCGGCCAGGCCCGCCTCCAGCCGCTCGACGACGCCGCCGCCCACCACCGACGACAGCGGACGGCCGACGGCGGCGCCGTCGATCCGCCCGGCGGTCGCGCTCAGCCCCACGATCCGCCGGTCGCCGTCGACGACCACGACCGGCGCCTCGCACACGCCGAGGAGGACGTCCACGACGTCCTCCAGCACGTCGACCCGGTGCCGCTCGGCGGCGAGCTCGTCGGTCGTCCGCTCGAGCGTCCGCGCCGCGTCCTCGAGCCGGCCGCGCAGCTCGGCCAGCAGGGCGGCCACCCGGGCGGCCCGCCTCGACGTGTCGGTGTCCGGGGACGTCGTCATGCTCGACCGCATCGTAGGAGGCGCAACCTGCCCTGCCCTACCCCTCCCGGCCGGGGTCGAACCGGGGCCGGGGTGTAGCGGCGCCGGGGATCGGGAATGTCGTCACCGATGCCGTCACCGCAGCTCCCCGTCGAGGTGCGTCGGGCGCGCCGGGCGCTCGAGCACTACGGGGAGGTGCGCGACCGGGCGGAGGCGCTCCTCACGATCCCGAGCGACACGACGCCCCGGGCCCACCTCGCCGGCACCGCCCGCCGGCCCGTGGTCGAGCCCGACCTGTGGCGGCTCCACGTCCGCTACGCGCGCACCCGCGACGAGGCCACGCTCACCGAGCTCGTCGAGCGCTACCGCCCCCACGCCGAGGCCCAGGCCCGCCACGCCTACCGCCACGGCGAGCCGATCGACGACCTCACGCAGGTGGCCTACGAGGCGCTGGTCCGGGCGCTCCACCGGTTCCGCCCCTCGCTGCGGACACCGTTCCTCGCCTTCGCCAAGCCCACGATCGTGGGCTCGCTGCGCCGCCACGTCCGCGACCACGGGTGGGCCATCCGGGTCCCCCGCCGGGTCCACGAGCTGGCCAGCCCGATCCGGGACGCGACCGAGCTGCTCACCCACGACCTCGGCCGGCCGCCGACCGCGTCCGAGATCGCCGACTTCCTCGGCGTCGACGAGCGGGAGGTGCTCGAGGCCCGGGTGGCCGAGGACGTCCGCACGACGGCGTCGCTCGACGCGCCCGACGGTGCCAGCGGCCTGCAGACCGACCAGGTCGTGGGCCTCCCCGACCGCGGCTTCGCCGGGATCGAGAACCGCACCGCCCTCGCCCAGAGCCTCGAGCGGCTGTCCGACGACGACCGGGCGCTGCTGCACATGTACTTCGTCGAGGAGCGCACGCAGACCCAGATCGCCGAGGTGCTGGGCTGCAGCCAGATGCAGGTCTCCCGCCTGCTCCGCAAGGCCGTCCGCCAGCTGCGCCGGCACATGCTGGGCACGTGACCGGCGACGGGCCCCCGGCCGGGGCCGGCCCGACGGGCGCCCGGGTGGGTCAGGCCGCCCGGGGCCGGTGCTCGATGCGCCGCTCGACGCTGCGGCCCCGTGCCATGACGAGGATCAGCGCCAGCAGCACGCCGCCGACGGCCAGGGCCGTGGCCCAGCCGCGCTGGAGCGCCAGCTCGCGGTCGACCAGGTCGGGCTCGACGGCCGCGATGGCGGCGCCGACGCCGGCGACCAGGGCGACGAAGGCGGCGAGCACGCGGGCGCCCGCCAGCCCGGCCAGCACCAGCAGGGCACCGACCCCCACCTCGACCGCGCCGAGCAGCGGCGTGTGGTCGATGCCGACCACCCGCACGACCGGCTCGTACCAGGACCCGTCGACGCCCGCCCGCACCAGGGCCACGGCGCCGATCACGACGAGGCCGACGCCGGCGGCGACCGCGAGCATCGAGGCGACGTCGAAGCGCTGACGCACCGTCTCGACGGTCTCCTCGCCGGCCGTCACCTGGTCGCCCCGGTCGATGTCGGCGTCCTGCCGGTCGGCGACGTCGTCGCGGCGGTGTCTCCAGGGCATCGTGGTTCCTCCCGGTGGCCTGCGCGGAGGGGCTTCCCCGCCGGCCGGTGGCCAAACGCCACGCGCCCCGCCCCGGCGACGGCCCGCCCCCGGCTACGCGCGGCCGAGGTGGGGCCGGACGTGCAGCCGCACGACCGTGCCGGCGGCCGACGTCCGCATCTGCACGAGGTCGCACACCTGGTTGGCGATCCACAGCCCCCAGCCACCGAGCTGCCCCGGCGTCGGGTGGACCCGCCCGGCCAGCGGGTCGGCGACCCGGCCCCGGTCGCGGACCTCCACGACCGCGGCGCCGCCCTCGCGCCAGATCCGCACGTGCGCCACCCCCTCGCCGTGGCGGATGCAGTTGGTCGCGACCTCGTCGACGGCGAGCACGAGGTCCCGGGTCCGGGCCTCGTCCAGCCCCGCGCCCCGGCCCGCCTCGGCGACCGCCCGCCGCAGCCGCCCGAGCCCGGTGCGGCCGTAGGGGCGCGACGGCAGCGGCCCGGCCGGCTCGGGCAGCGGCTCGGCGAGGACCGCCGCCGGGTCCCGGACCAGCGGCCCGGGACCCTCGACCGGACCGGACGGGGTGGCCACGAGGTCGTGGGTGTCGTGCGCGGTGCGGATCGCCTGCGGCCCGAGGCCGGCGTCGTAGGGGCACAGGAGCCGGACGCGCCCGTCGTCGCCGAAGGCCAGGTTGACCAGCGCCTCGTGCTGGCGCACCTCGGCGACCTCGGACGGCGGGCGGCCGGGCCACAGCGGCTCGCCCACCCCCCAGATGCGGGCCGCGCCGTCGTGGGCGCCGATGAGCTCGCGCCAGGCGGGGATGAGCCGGGCCGGGTTGGGGCCGTAGCGGTGGACGTCGACGAGCTCGACGCCCGCGCCCCGGGCACCCAGCTCCTCCCGCAGCGCGCCGAGCCGCGGCCGGTCGGCCACCACCAGGACCGGGTCGCCCGCGTCCAGGCCGGGGCCGATGAAGTCGAGCACGCCGGCGAGCCACGCCGCGCGGCCGCCGTAGAGCAACGCCTCGTGACGCAGGGCGGTCGAAGGCATCCCCCGCCGACTACCCGGTGCGGTCCCCCTCAACCGGGAGAGGGACGCACCGGAAGGCGAGCAGGCAGACGTCGTCCTGCCGGGAGGACCCGGCCACGAGGGCCTCGGTCACGCGGTCGCAGAGCGCGGCGGGCGGCCCGGTGTGGCCGGCCGCGACCGCGCGGAGCGTGGCCAGTCCGTCCTCGCCGGCCCGCTCGGCCCCCTCCAGCAGGCCGTCGGTGTAGAGCAGCACGCACGTGCCGTCCCCGAGCGGCACCGGGCCGTCGACCGGCCAGGTGCCCTCGCCGGGGAGACCGAGCAGCCGGCCGTTGCGCCCCCCGACGAACCGGGCCCGGCCGTCCGGGTCGACGAGCAGGGCCGGCGGGTGGCCGGCGTTCGCCAGCGTCATCGTCGCCGCACCGAGCGTCACGACGCCGAGCACCAGCGTGGCCGTCTGGGCGTCGGCCATCGTGGCCAGCAGCGCGTCGCTGCGCCGGACGACCTCGTCGACGGGGTGGCCCTCCAGCAGGTAGGCCCGCAGCCCCATGCGCACCTGCCCCATCACGGCGGCCTGCTGGATGCCGTGGCCCATGACGTCGCCGACGACCAGCGCCACCCGCCCCTCGCCCAGGTGCACGACGTCGTACCAGTCGCCGCCGACCTCGACCTCGGGCCCCGCCGGCAGGTAGCGGACCGCCACCTCCAGCCCGTCGGTCGCCCGCACCTCGGGCAGCAGGCTGCGCTGCAGGGTGAGCGCCAGCTGGTGCAGCCACAGGGCCCGCTCGCGGGCCTCCCGGTAGCCGCGCTGGGCCATCTCGTAGGTCGACAGGCTCTCGGCGAGGAACGCGGCGGCGTCGCCGAGGCGGGCCCGGGTGGCGAGGTCCGGCGCCACCCGCTCGACCGCCCGGTGGTGGATCCCGACGAGCTCGAGCAGGCCGACGCCGGCCTCGACGGCCCGGTGCCCGAGCTCGTAGGCCGCGGCCAGCCCCCGCTCGTCGGGCGCGCCCAGGTAGCCGTCCAGGGCCTCGGCGTAGTCGGCCTCCAGCCCCCGGTGGCGGCCGCCCGGCCCGGCGCCCCCGACGGTCACGCCCCCGGCCCCCGGTAGCGGGCGACGGCGACCAGCGCGTCGTCGCCGGGGCTGGCGCAGCGCTCGAGGACGGTGGCCGCGATGCGGGCCACCGTCCCGGTCCCGGGCACCTGGTCGGGGAAGTCGCGGGTGATCCCGTCGGTGGCCATGACGACGAGGTCGCCGGGGACCAGCTCGACGACGGTGACCCGGACCGGCGGCAGGCGGTAGCCGACGACGCCGCCGTAGAGGACGGCGCTCGCCTCGCGCCGGAGCCCGCCGGCCTCGGGCCGCAGCACGTGGGACTCGACGTTGCCGACGCCCACCCAGGTGAGCACGCCGGCGCAGGAGACGGTCGCCAGGCTCGCCGTCACCCCCCGGGTGCGGTGCAGGGCCGCGTGGGCGGTGGCGAGGAGCTCGTCGAGCGGCGCCCCGGCGTGGGCCGCCACGACCTCGCGGGCCCGGGCCGCGACCTCGGCGGCCTCGGCCCCGTGCCCGAGGCCGTCGATGACCGCCAGCAGCGCGCCGCCCGCGACCGGCCGGGCGAGGGCCAGGTCGCCCGAGACGTCCTCGCCCGGCAACGGCCGGCCGGCCCAGGCCCACTCGAGGCAGGGGGCCACCGTCGCCTCGACCGGCCCGCTCACGTCGACCGCCGCTTCCGCATGACGACCGTCGTGCCGACGCCGACCTCGGAGGTGATCTCGAAGGTGTCCATCAGGCGGCGGGCCCCGGGCAGGCCGAGGCCGAGCCCCCGGCCGGTCGAGTACCCGTCCTCCATGGCCCGCTCGACGTCGGGGATGCCCGGGCCCTCGTCGCGGGCGACGACCTCGACGGCCGTGTGCTCGCCCGTGCCCTCGTCGACGGGGCTGATGATGATCTCGCCCCGGCCGGCGTGGGTGACGATGTTGCGGGCGACCTCGGAGATGGCGGTGGCGACGAGCGTGGCGTCGGTGTGCGAGCAGCCGATCTGGTCGGCCAGCTCGCGGCCCGAGCGGCGCGCCACGACGATGTCCGCGTCGGTCGAGATCACGATCCGGATCCGGCCGAGCGGCATCAGCGCCCCGTCCTGGCGTCGAGGAAGGCCAGCCCCTCCTCCAGGTCGAGCGCCGTGTGGACGTCCTCGAAGGTGAGCCCCAGCTGCACCATGGCGAACGCGACCTCGGGCTGCATGCCGACGACCACGGTGTCGGCCCCCCGCAGCAGCGTCATGTGGGCGATGTTCCGCAGCGAGCGGGCGGCGAAGCTGTCCATGACGTCCAGCGCCGTGATGTCGACGATGATCCCCCGCGACCGGTAGCGGCCGATCCGCTCCATGAGGTCGTCACGCAGCTGCTCGGCCTCGCTGTCGGTCATCGCCGACTGGATCGTGGCGATGAGGTAGTCACCCTGCTTCAGGATGGGGACGGCCATGCCGGTCAGCGCTGGTCGGCGGGCTGCGACCGGATGACCTCGTAGCCGAGGAGGCGCTCGGCCTCCTCGATGCCGCCCTGCAGGTCGCCGACCGCGTTGACCTTGGACAGGTCGACGCCCAGGGTGACCAGGGTCAGCGCGATCTCGGCCGACAGGCCCGTGATGATGACGTTGGCGCCCATGAGGCGGGAGGCGTCGACGGTCTGGACGAGGTGGTTGGCCACGGTCGAGTCGATCTCGGGCACGCCGGTGATGTCGATGACGACGACCTTGGCCCGGTTGGTGCGGATCGACCGCAGCAGCTGCTCGGTGAGCTGGCGGGCCCGCTGGCTGTCGAGCGCGCCGATGATCGGGAGGATGACCAGCCGCTCCCGCACCTGCAGCACCGGCGTCGACAGGTCGCGGATGGCCTCCTGCTGCTGGCGGATGACCCGCTCGCGCTCCTCGACGAAGCCGACCGCCACGGTGAGCGCGATGCGGTTGGCCGCCGGCTCGTACGCGTCGAGCACCCGCAGCAGCAGCTCGAAGTCGTGCTGGTACTTCTCGAACAGCGAGCGGGCGAGCACGTCCCGCAGCAGCAGGACGATGCCGAGCACCTCGTAGGTCTCGACACCCCGGGGGATGATGCGCTCGGAGAGGCTGCGGGCGTACTCCTCGAGGGCCTCGACGCTCCCCGTCTCCAGCGCCTCGACGTAGTTGTCGTAGACGCTGGTGGCCTCGTTGAAGACCTCGTCCGAGGTCATGGCGGTCAGCAGGCCGGCCTCGGTGATGCGCCGGGCCCACTCCTCCCGCAGCTGGGTCCGGCGCTCCCGCAGGTGCGCCACGAGCTCGGGCAGCAGGGTGCTGTCGCCTCCCGACGTCGTGCTCGCCACATCCGCGCCGGCGCGGGCCGCAGGCTCGCTGGACGTCCCCATCGCGTGCCTCCCAGGTCGGGCCCGCCGGGGCGCCACCCTACCCGGTGCAGATGGGGTGCATGCCCGGCGGCCGCCGACCCCCCGGGACGGCCGCCGGGCACACGGCCTAGAGCATCGGCCGCCCGAGCCCGTTGACCGACTCGCCGATGACGCGCAGCAGCATCCAGGCGGCCACGGCGATCATGAGGAGCGCGACCGTGGCCTGCGTGACGGCCCGCACGGCCCGGACGTACCGCGGCGGCCGGAGCGGCGCGACGATGGCCTCGAACGCGGCGTCCCAGTCGATGGCGCCTTCGTCACGGTCCACCGGTCCCCCCTCTCTCCGCTCGGCCGCTCGATCGCTGACGTCAACGTCAGGTGTGTCACGTGTCACACTAGCGCACCGCACGCCGTCGTGCGTCCGTTCGTGCACCACCGGGGGAGGGGGACATGGGCGACGACCCGCAGGGATCGGTCCAGGAGGCACCGGAGATGCGCCGGTCGAGCCGCGACCACGCCGAGCTGCGGCGGCGCCTGACCGCCTGGCTGGCCGACCGGCTCCCCGCCGGCTCCTCGCCCGAGGTCACCGGGCTCGAGCCGACCTCGGCCAACGGCATGTCGAGCGAGACCCTCCGGGTCGAGGTGACCTGGACCGAGGTGGGCGCGCCCCGCTCCCACCGCCTCGTCGTCCGGCTGGCGCCGTCGCCCGAGGACGTGCCCGTCTTCCCCCGCTACGACCTCCCGGCCCAGTTCACGACCATCCGCCTGGTCGGCGAGCTCACCCGGGTGCCGGTGCCGCCGGTGTGGTGGTGCGAGCCCGACCCCGGACCGCTGGGGGCGCCGTTCTTCGTCATGGGGTGCGTCGAGGGCCGGGTGCCGCCCGACGTCATGCCCTACAACTTCGGCGACAGCTGGCTCGCCCAGGCCTCGCCGGAGGACCAGCGCCGGCTCCAGGACGCCACCGTCGCCGCCATCGCCGAGCTGCACGCCGTCGACCGCCCCAGCCACCGGTTCCCGCACCTCGTCACCGGCACCGGCGACACGCCGCTGGCGCGCCGGCTGTCGGTCGTCGACGAGTGGTACCGGTTCGCCTCGGCCGGCGGCTTCCGGTCCGAGCTGATCGAGCGGGGCCTCGCCTGGCTGCACGACCACGTGCCGGCCGCGCCGTCCGGGCCCGTGCTGTGCTGGGGCGACGCGCGCATCGGCAACGTGATCTACGCCGGGTTCGAGCCGGCGGCGGTGCTCGACTGGGAGATGGCCACCCTCGGCCCCCGCGAGCTCGACGTGGCCTGGCTGATCTACGGCCACCGGGTCTTCGAGGACCTCGCCGCGTCGATGGGCCTGCCCGGCATGCCCCACTTCCTGCGGGCCGAGGACGTGGCGTCCACCTACGAGGCGCTGACCGGGCACGCGCCACGCGACCTGGCCTGGTACGGCACGTTCGCCGCCGTGCAGTTCGGCATCGTGTTCCTGCGCACCGGCGCCCGGGCCGTCCGCTTCGGCGAGGCGCCGCCGCCGGACGACCCCGACGCGCTCCTCCACAACCGGGAGCCGCTCGAGCGCATGCTGGCCGGCACCTACTGGGGGTGACGGCGGTGGGCGACCTGCACCCCGTCCCGCTCGACGAGTTCCCGATCCACCAGGCGCCGCTCTCGCTGCGCCACGTCGCGACCAGCGACCGCAACTTCTACGACCGCTCGTACCTCAACGCCCACGACCGCACCGGCGACGTGTTCCTCGTCGCGGGCCACGGCGTCTACCCCAACCTCGGCGTCGCCGACGCGTTCGTCACGGTCCGCCGGGGCGACCGCCAGTGGGTCGTGAGGTGCTCCGACGCGCTCGGCGACGACCGCCTCACCCCCGCCGTCGGGCCCTTCCGCATCGAGGTCGTCGAGCCGCTCCGTCGCCTGCGGGTGGTCTGCGACACCGCCGACCGGGGCCTCGGGGTGGACCTCAGGTGGGAGGCGTCGTTCCCGGCGGTCATGGAGCCCCGCCACGTCATGCTCGCCGGGGCCCGGCCGATCATCGACGCGTCCCGGTTCGCCCAGGTCGGCACGTGGTCCGGGACGATCTGCGTGGAGGGCGAGGACCTCCCGGTCACGCCCGACCGCTGGGTCGGCACCCGCGACCGCTCCTGGGGCATCCGCCCCGTCGGCGAGGCCGAGCCGCCGGGCCGGCCGCCGGACGACCCCACGGCCGGGCTCTGGTGGCTCTACGTACCGCTGCGCTTCGAGCGCTTCGCGTTGGTCGTCGTCGTCCAGGAGCAGCCCGACGGGTACCGCACCCTCGACGACGCCGTGCGGGTGTGGCCCGACGGGCGGGTCGAGCAGCTCGGCTGGCCCGAGGTCGAGATCGGCTACCGGCCCGGCACCCGCCTGCCCGAGCGGGCCCGGCTGCGGCTCCGGGAGCGGGGCGGGCGCCCGCTCGACCTCGAGGTCACCGCCCTCGGCCACATCGCCCTCCACGTCGGCGCCGGCTACGGCGGCGACCCCGACTGGGGCCACGGCCGGTGGCGGGGCCGGGGCTGGGTCGAGTGCGCCACCTACGACCTGCGCGACCCGGCCGTCGCCGCCCGGGTCCCCTTCGGCGTCGTCGACCACGTGGCCCGGGCGACGCTCGACGGCGAGGAGGGCTGGGGCCTCCTCGAGCACGGCACGATGGGCCGCCACGACCCCTCCGGCTTCGCCGACTGGGACGCGGTCGCACCCTGAGGGCCCTGTGGCCAGGGACGATGTGCGCCCGCCCGCGGCGCGCCTAGGGTCCCGCGGTCCGAAGGTCGGCGCGCACGTGCAGGGGGAACGGATGGCCGAGGGAACGGGTCGAGACATCGCCGCGCTGGTGGCCCAGCTCACGCTCGACGAGAAGGCCGCGCTCACCGCCGGCGCCGACATGTGGCACACGGTGTCCGTCCCCCGGCTGGGCATCCCGGCCGTGCGGATGACCGACGGCCCCAACGGCGCCCGGGGCACGCAGACCGGGCCGGCCGGCCCGGCGTCCGCCTGCCTGCCGTGCGGCGCCGCGCTCGGCGCCACCTGGGACCCCGAGCTGGTGGAGCGGGTCGGCGAGGTCCTCGGCGCCGAGGCCCGGGCCAAGGGCGCGCGGGTGCTGCTCGCCCCCACCGTCAACATGCACCGCTCGCCGCTCGCCGGGCGCAACTTCGAGTGCCTGTCCGAGGACCCGCTGCTCGCCGGCCGCCTCGCCGCCGCCTACGTCCGGGGCGTGCAGTCCCGGGGCGTCGCCGCCACCGTCAAGCACCTGGTCGGCAACGAGGCCGAGCACCAGCGCTACACGATCAGCTCGGACGTCGACGAGCGGCCGCTGCGGGAGATCTACCTCGTGCCCTTCGAGCTGGCGGTGCGCGAGGGCGGGGCGCTCGGGATCATGACCAGCTACAACCGCCTCAACGGCCGGTGGTGCACCGAGCAGCCCGAGCTGCTGCGCGACATCCTGCGGGACGAGTGGGGCTTCGAGGGCTTCGTCGTCACCGACTGGTTCGCCGTCGCCGTCACCGAGGCGTCGGCCGGGGCCGGTGTCGACCTCGAGATGCCGGGTCCGGGCCGGGCCTTCGGCCCGGCGCTGGCCGCCGCCGTGCGCGACGGGCGGGTCGACGAGCGGCTGGTCGACGAGCAGGTCACCCGCCTGCTCACCGTCCTCGACCGCATCGGCGCGCTCGACGACGACGGCCCGGGCGACGAGGGCGGCGAGGACCGGCCGGAGCACCGGGCCGTCGCCCGGCGGGCCGCGGCCGAGTCGACGGTCCTGCTGGCCAACCGGGGCGTGCTGCCGCTGGAGCCGGCCCGGCTGCGGCGGGTCGCGGTCGTCGGGCCCAACGCCGCCGACGCCCAGATCATGGGCGGCGGCTCGGCGGCGCTGCGCTCGCACCCCGCCACCGGCCCGGTCGAGGCCCTGCGGGAGGCGCTCGGGCCCGGCGTCGAGGTCGTGCACGAACCGGGGTGCGACAACCGGCGCCGCACGCCGGTGCTCGGCGGCCCCACGACCACCGCGCCGGAGGGCGGCCCCGGCTTCACCGTCGACTGGTTCGCCGGGCCCGACCTCGCCGGCGACCCCGTGCGCCGCACGCACACGCCCTCCGCCGAGATCTTCGGGCTCGAGCCGCCGGTGCCGGAGCTGTCGGACGCCGAGGGCTGGTCGTGCCGCGCCCACACGACGCTCACCCCGACGGTGTCGGGCACCCACACCTTCACGCTCACCCAGGCGGGCCGCGCCCGCCTGATCGTCGACGGGCGGCCGGTCATCGACGGCTTCGCCGAGCGGCTGCCCCGGGGCACCGCCTTCTTCGGTCTCGGCAGCGCCGAGGTGGCGGCCAACGTCGAGCTGACCGCCGGGCGGCCGGTGGAGGTCACCGTCGAGCTGGCCACCGAGCGGCGGGGCGGCGCCGTGCGCATCGGCCACCGGGAGCCCGAGCCCGCCGACCTCCTGGACCGGGCCGTCGCGGCCGCGGCCGGCGCGGACGTCGCCGTGGTCGTCGTCGGCACGACCGGCGAGTGGGAGTCGGAGGGCGACGACCGCCCGGACATGGACCTGCCGGGCCGCCAGGACGAGCTGGTGCGCCGGGTGGCGGCGGCCAACCCGGCCACGGTCGTCGTCGTCAACGCGGCCTCGCCGGTCACGATGGACTGGGCCGACGAGGTGGGTGCCGTCCTGCAGGTCTGGTTCGGGGGGATGGAGATGGGCCCGGCCCTGGCCGACGTGCTGCTCGGCCGGGCCGAGCCCGCGGGCCGCCTCCCGTTCACCGTGCCGCTCCGGGTCGAGCACAACCCGACGGTCGGCAACTTCCCGGGCGAGAACGGGCACGTGCGCTACGGCGAGGGCCTGCTCGTCGGCTACCGCTGGTACGACACCCGCGAGCTCCCGGTGCGCTTCCCCTTCGGCCACGGCGGGTCGTACACGACGACGGCGCTCGGGGAGCCGGTGCTCGACCGCACGACCTTCACCGCCGGCGCCGGCGAGCGGCTCACCGTCCGGGTCCCGGTCACCAACACCGGCGACCGGCGGGGCGCCGAGGTCGTCCAGTGCTACGTCGCCCCCCGCGGCTCGCGCCTGTTCCGGCCCCGCCGCGAGCTCAAGGCCTTCGGCAAGGTGTGGCTCGACCCCGGCGAGACCGCCACGGTCGAGCTGACGTTGGACGACCGGTCGTTCGCCTACTGGGACCCGACGATGCGCGACCGGGACGAGGTCGCCGCCAAGGCCGCCGCGGTGCCGATGGCCGGCGGTGGCCGGGGCCGGGGCCGCGAGCCCGGTTGGCGCGTCGACCCGGGCACCTACGAGCTGCACGTCGGCACCAGCGCCGCCGCCGTCGCCCACGTCGTGCCCGTCGAGGTCGTCGCCGGCGGTTAGGCCCGCCCGGGCGGGGGAAGGCTCTCGCGGTCCGCGACCGGAAGGACCGCCGATGAGCGACGCCCCCGACGAGCGCACGCACGACGACGAGGCCCTCGACCCGGAGGCCGGCGAGGAGGCCGAGCGCGAGCGGGTCCTGCGGGAGACGGAGGCCGCCCGGCAGGACGCCGAGGAGGCGGTCCGGGAGGCGCGCCGCGAGGCCCGGGAGCGGCGCTGAGCCGCACCCGCCGGGCAGCAGCGCGCGCGTACCCCTGTTTCCCGGCGGGGTCGCCGGGTTAGGTTTCTCGGGAACCACGAGCCGGAGGGAGCCGACATGGCTGACGTGATCACCGACCTCTCGGACGCCGACATCGCCACCGAGTGGCGGCACGAGAAGGCCAGCCAGACGACCGACGACGACGCGACCGACGCGACGGACCAGGCCGACGACGCCGACGCCGTCGACCCCGACGAGGGGCCCGCCGACTCGGACACCGACCAGACGGACTCCTGAGGCCCTGGCCGCCCGACGCTCCCCCGACGCGCTCGGCCGGTGCGTCGGTGACGTCGAGACGTTCCTGACGAGCCGCTTCGGTGTGGCGCCCCACCTCTGGCGCCACACCGGCTCGTTCGACGACGTCCTGTCACTGGCCGACGTCGACCGCCTGATCGCCGGCGCGGGGCTCCGCCGGCCCGCCGTCCGCCTGGTGCGGGACGGCACGGTCATCCCGCCGGCCGACTACACGCGCCGGGCCCGCACCGGCGGCACCACCATCAGCGACCTCGTCGACCCCGGCCGCGTCCTCGACCTCGTCGCGGACGGGGCCACGGTCGTGCTCCAGGGCCTGCACCGCTGGTGGCCGCCCGCGGCCCGCTTCTGCCGCGACATCGAGCTGGTGCTCGGCCACGCGGTCCAGGCCAACGCCTACCTCACGCCGGCCGGCGCCGCGGGCCTCGCCCCGCACCACGACACGCACGACGTGTTCGTCCTGCAGGTGGCGGGGTCCAAGCACTGGACCGTCCGCCGGCCCTACCTCGACACGCCGCTCCCCCGCCACGCCAGCGACCACGAGGTCGCCGCCACCCAGCCCGTCCTGTTCGAGGCCGAGATGACGAGCGGCGACGCCCTCTACCTGCCCCGGGGCGTCGTGCACTCGGCAGCCGCGCAGCGGGGGCTGTCGCTGCACCTGACCATCGGCATCCTGGCGACGACCGTCCACGACGTGCTGCGCGAGCTGGTCGACCTCGCCGCCGAGGAGGTGCGGTTCCGCCGCAGCCTCGCCCCCGGCTGGGCGTTCGACCCCGACGGCGCCGAGGGCGAGGTGAAGGCCGCGATCGCCGCGCTCGTCGACTGGCTGGCGACGGCCGACGCCGGCGCCGTGGCCGAGCGCCTGCGCGACCGCTTCGTCGCCAACCGCACCCCGCTGCTCGAGGGCCAGCTCCTCGAGATCGCCGCGCTCGACGAGATCGGCGACGACACGCAGGTCGTCCGCCGGCCGGCCGCGGTGGCGCACCTGCGGGTCGAGCCCGGCGGCGACACCGGCGCCGGGGACGGCGGAGGGCCCCGCCTGCAGCTGGTCCTCGGCGACCGGCGCCTGACCATGCCGGCGGCCCTGGAGCCGGCGGTCCGCCGGCTGCTCGACGGCGAGCCCCACCGGGTCGGCGACCTCGCCGACCTGCTCGACGCGCCCAGCCGGCGGGTGCTCGTCCGCCGGCTCGTCCGCGAGGGGATCCTCTGCACGCGCCGGGCCCCGTCCGATGCCTGAGCGGCTCGCGCTGCGCTGCGCCCCGGCCGCCCTGGCCCGGGCCGAGCCCCTGACCGGGACCGCCTCCCGCGTCCAGCGGTGGGTGATCGTCGAGCAGCCCGGCGCCTGGGGCAGCGACGCGCTGCGCCAGAGCGGCCTCGACACCGGCGTCGCCGAGCGACTGGCCGCGGAGGCCCGCCGCCACGGCGTCCGGGTCCTCCTGGGCCGCCGGCCCGGCCAGCGCCGGCTGGGGGCGGACCGGACCGTGCACCTCGTCCACGCCGCCCGGGAGGCGCGCTGGATCGAGCAGATCGAGCTCCCGGCCGACGAGCCCGCGGCGCTCCTCGACCTCGACCTCGGGGCGCTGGCCCTGCCGGAGCCGCCCGGGGTCGGACGGCCCGGGCCGCCCCTCCACCTGGTCTGCACCAACGGGCGCCACGACCCCTGCTGCGCCGACTTCGGGCGGCCGGTGGTGCGGGCGCTCGCCGCCGCGGGCGCGCCGGACGTGTGGGAGGTGTCGCACGTGGGCGGCGACCGCTTCGCGGCCAACCTCGTCTGCCTGCCGGAGGGCGTCTACTACGGCCGGGTCACGCCCGAGCGGGCGCCCGGGCTCGTCGCCGACCTGCGGGCGGGGTTCATCGACCTGGCCCACTACCGCGGCCGCAGCTTCCTGCCGCCGGTCGTCCAGGCCGCCGACGCGTTCGCCCGCGAGCACCTCGGCGAGCGCCGGGTCGACGGCCTCGCGCTGCTGTCCACCGAACGGCTGGACGAGGGCGTCGTGGCCGTCCTCGTCCAGCAGCGGGACGGCGACGCCCTCCGGGTCGTGGTGCGGGCCGAGCGGGCGCCGGCGGTGCAGCTCACCTGCCTCGTCCACGAGGAGCGACGCCCCTGGGCCTACCGGCTCGTCGAGCTGGGCCCGCCGCGCTGACCACCGGCGCGGGCCCGCCGCGACGGCGCGCCCGGCCCGTCACGGCCGGTCCGGCGACGGGCGGTCGGTGGTCAGGGACGGGGGCGGACCCCGGCGTCGCGGGCGTGCTCGCCGTTGGAGGAGGCGGCGCCGATCTGCCCGGGGACACCCGGCCCGCTGCCGGCGGGACCGGTCCCCCGCCCGCGGACGACCGCGACGACGGCCACCACCGCGCCGACGAGCGCTGCCACGAGGAGCGCCGTGCGGATGCGCATCGCCTCGGACGCTACCGAGCGCGGTCGCCGGCGCGCAGCTCGGCGTCCGCCCCCGGGTCAACGAGGTCGGCGTACTCGGGGTGCCGCTCGACGTACCGGGCCACGAACGGGCAGAGGGCGACCATGCGCCGGCCCGAGCGGCGGACGTCGTCGAGCGCCCCGCGCGCCAAGCGGCTGCCCAGGCCCCGCCCCTCGAACCGGTCGTCGACCTCGGTGTGGGTGAGGACCCGCACGTCGCCCCGGTCCTCGTAGGCGACGAAGCCGGCGACCTCGCCGCCGACGGTGACCTCGTAGCGGTGCCGCCCCGGGTCGTCGTGCACCTCGACCGTCTCGTCGGTCATCGCTGCCTCCTCGGCGCCCGCCTCGGTCGGTCGGGGCCGGGGCCACCGTACCCGCCCGCCCCGGCGGCGACTCCCACCCGCGCCGACCCGCCGTGTAGCACCGCCCTCGACGGGATAGCTGTCCCGGGAGACCACGACGACGCGAGGAGCATCCCCATGGCAGCTGACATCGACGGCGCGCAGATCGCCTTCCTCGTGGCCAACGAGGGGGTCGAGCAGGTCGAGCTCACCGAGCCCTGGACGGCCGTCGAGAAGGCGGGCGGCCGCCCCGTGCTCGTGGCACCCGAGAGCGGCCCGGTGCAGGCCTTCCACCACCTCGACAAGGCCGAGTCGTTCCCGGTCGACCAGGTGCTCGGCACGGCCAGCCCCACCGAGTTCGACGCCCTCGTGCTGCCCGGCGGCGTCGCCAACCCGGACGCCCTCCGCACCGACGAGCGGGCGGTGCGCTTCGTGCGGGAGTTCGTCGAGGCCGGCAAGCCGGTCGCGGCCATCTGCCACGCGCCCTGGGTGCTCGTCGAGGCCGGCGTCGTCCGCGGGCGCCGGCTGACCAGCTGGCCGAGCCTGCGCACCGACGTCACGAACGCCGGCGGCGAGTGGACCGACGAGCCGGTGGTGATCGACCGGGACGGCCCCAACACGCTGGTGACGAGCCGCAAGCCCGCCGACCTCGACGCCTTCTGCGACGCGCTCCTCGGGGTGGTGGCCGACCGCCTCGAGCGCTGACCCGGCCGACCCGTCCGACGGCCCACCGGGCGCGGCGCCCGAGGGGCTCACCGGGCCCGGAAGGCGATCGGCAGCCGGCGCAGGCCCCGGATGACCATCCGCTCGTTCCACTCCGGCTCGCCGTCGAGCCGGAGGTCGTCGAGCCCGACGAGGGCGCCGAGCGCCACCTCGGCCTGGAGCCGGGCGAGGTGCATCCCGAGGCACCGGTGGATGCCCGCGCCGAACTGGACGTGCTGGGCGGCGTCCGGCCGGTCGACGCGCACCCGGTCCGGGTCGTCCCAGCGCGCCGGGTCGCGGTTGGCGGCGCCGACGCAGGCGTAGAGGACGTCGCCGGGCGCGACCTCCCGCCCGCCGAGGACCATCGGCCGGGTGGCGATCCGCCGGACGAACTGGTTGGGCCCGTCGAAGCGGGCCAGCTCGTCGACCGCGTTCCGGAGGAGGTCGGGGCGGGCCCGCAGCAGCGCGAGCTGGTCGGGCTGGCGCAGCAGGGCGAGCAGCCCGTTGCCGATCAGCGACATCGTCGGCTCGTGGCCGGCGACGTAGAGGGTGACCACCTGGGCGACCAGCTCGTCACGGGACAGGCGGTCGCCGGCGTCCTCGGCGGTGACGAGCGCGGTGAGCAGGTCGTCGGCCGGGTGGCGGCGCTTGGCCTCGATCACCTCGCCCAGGTGCTCGTACATCTCGTCCATGAGGGCCCGGCACCGCTCGTGCTCGGCGTCGTCGATGACCGGGTCGAGGACGCGGGTCACCGCCCTGATCCACTCCCGCACCTGCTCGGCGTCCTCGTCGGGCAGGCCGAGCACGTCGTTGAACACGGCGACGGGCAGCGGGTAGGCGAACTCGGCGATCAGGTCGGCCGACCCCCGGGACGCCAGCGCGGCGATCGCCGCCGCGACCCGCTGCTCGACCGTCCGGCGCAGCGCCTCCACCGGGCGAGGGCCGAACGGCGCCTGCACCAGTCGCCGCAACCGGCCGTGGTCGGGCTCGTCCCGCAGCACGAGCGTGTCCGGCGACCGCCCGGTGCGGGCCTGGCGCTCGCGCTGGCGCTCCACGGTGGGCGTCGGCCGGGCGTGGCGCAGCTCGACGCTGACCGTCGGGTCGCGCAGCACCGCGGCCACGTCGTCGAACCGGGTGAGCACCCACCCGTCGACGAGCGGCGACCAGTGCACCGGGTCGTGCGCCCGCAGCCGGGCGTACTGCTCGTAGGGCGAGGCGACGAACCCCTCCTCGAGCGGGTCGAAGGCCACCGGCGCGTCGACGGTCACCGCCGCACCCCCCGGGTGGCCGCGGCGCTCGGGCGGGCTGGGCCCGGTCGTGGCATGGCTCCCCCCTCCGACGGCTCGTGCACCTGACGACACGGTTCGTGGCGACCGTACCACCGCCGTCGGCGGTGGTCGGCGGCCCCGCAGTGGCTACAGCTCCTCGCGCCGCTGCATCAGCTGGAACATGAACCAGCCCGGCAGCATCGGCAGCCAGTGCGTCACCAGCCGGAAGGTCAGCACGGCGGGGACCGCGCTGCTCTCCGGCATCCCGTAGCCGGTGAGCGCGAACACGAGGGCGCCCTCGATCGCCCCCAGCCCGCCCGGCGTCGGCGCCGCGGAGCCGAGCGCCGCGGCCACCAGGTAGGCGGCGCCGATCTCGGGGAAGCTGATCCCGCCGCCGAAGGCGGCGACGGCGGCCGTCAAGCTGAGGATGTAGGCCGAGGTGATCCCCATCGACCCGCCGAGCAGGCCGATGACCCGCATGGGGTCGGTGAGCACGTCGGCCAGCGTCGACGCCGCGGTGCGGACCTGCTCGACGAGCGGCGGCAGCACCCGGCGCCGCACGGCGGGGACGAGCCCGACGACCAGCCCGCTGGCCGACAGGACGATCGCCACGACGACGAAGACGACGCTGGCGTCGGGCAGCTCGAACCGCAGCCCGCTGGAGCCCACCCACAGGAGGAAGCCGCCCATGAGCGACAGGTGGACGGCGAAGCCGGCCAGCGCGCACAGCCCGACGGCGGCGGCCGCCGGGCCGGGTTCGATGCCCGACCGCTGCAGGAACCGGACGCCGACGGCGAGCGTGCCCGTGTTGGCGGGCGCGATGCGGCTGACGAACGTGGACGCCAGCTGCATCCGCAGCGCCGGCAGGTACGGGATCGGGTCGGGCACCGAGGCGACGAAGGCCAGGGCGGCCGAGGCGATCATGGCGCCGGCGCCCACGACCATCGGCGCCAGCCACCACCAGTTGGCGTCGCTGGCCGCGTCGAGCGTGTCGCCCCAGTCGCCGATCTGCGGCAGCAGGACGTAGACGCCGACGACGGCGGCGACGAGGGACAGCAGCGTGCGGGGCCGGATCCGGTCCAGCCGGGCGAGCGGGGCCGGCTCGACGCCGGTGGCCCCGGCGATGGCCGTCCGCAGCGCGTCGAGCAGGGCGCGCTCGTTGCGGGCCGCCCGCCGCGTCGTGCGGGGCAGGGCCAGCGGCTGCAGGTACGGCACGGCCGACACGACGGCGTGGGGCCCGAGCGCCTCCACGGCGGCGTCGACCGCCGCCTCGGCACCCATGACCGCGGCGGTCGAGGCCAGCAGCTGGGCCCGGTCGAGGGCCAGGTCGCGGTCGCGGGCGGCGATGGCGGCGCCGTCGAACCCCCGCAGGACGATCCGCCCGTCGCGGGTGACCCAGATCGAGTCGAGGTCGAGGTTGCGGTGGGCGATGCGGTGGCGGTGCAGGGCGTCCACCTGCCGCCACATGTCGATCACCAGCTCCCGCGGCAGCGGCGAGGCGGCGCCGGCCTCCGGCGCCACGGCCTCGGCCGCCGAGGACGGATGGGCCACCACGCTGGCCACCGGGGCGGCGTCGACCCGGTCCTCGAGCAACCCGACCGAGCCCTGGGCCGAGGCGACGATCCCCCGCACCGGCGCCACCCGGGCGCCGGCGTCGGCGGCGGCCCGCTGGGCCAGCGCCTCGTGCTCGATCCGCCGCTGGACCGTGTCGTAGGGACGGTCGTTGACCCAGGTGCGGAGGCGGGCCGAGCGCCACAGCTCCTCCAGCAGGTTCTCGGACCGGTCGTGCACGGTGCGCACCCGCATCTCCAGCGTCGGCCGGCCCGCCATCTCGACCTCGTAGACGAGCGGGCTCGACCCCGGCAGCTGCTCGATCCGCAGCGGGCGGCCGATCGACCGCAGCATCGCCACGAGCTCGGGCGCCTCGGGGTCGCTGCCCTCGCTGCCGAAGACGAGCAGGGCGAGCGAGCCGGCCGCCATCCCGACGGCGATGGCCACGACGATGTCGAGCGGCGGCTCGCTCGACGACACGACCCGCAGCACCGTGAGCAGCGCCACGCCCGCCCACAGGACCCGCCGCCACTGCTGCGAGAGCCACTGCGAGGCGACGATGACCAGCGCGACCGCGGCGGCGATCAGCGGCGAGGTGGCGAACTCCGGCGACGACACCTCGACGACCGTGTCGGTGGCCGGGTCGCGGGCGATCACCCCCTGGTCGGCGAGCAGGTCGGCCAGCCACCCCATCGCCGTGCCCGCCCCGAGCGCGGCGACGGCCAGCGACACGGCCTGGAGGAACCGGCGCCGGACGACGAGGACGACGAGCGCCAGCGTGGGCACGAGGACGGTGCCGAGCACCGCCAGGCCGGTGAGCGCCTCGGCGAACCGGTCCGGCACCCGCTGGTAGACCTCGACGAGGTCCTCCTCCGCCCCGCCGATGGTGTTGCGCAGCAACGTGGCGACCAGCACGCCGACGCCGATGAGCAGGAGCGACACGAGGAAGCGGACGACGTCGGCCTGGGAGCGGACCCGGCGGCGGGGTGTGACCGACACGAGGACCCCGGCCACCACGCCGACGTCGTCGCTCGCCGTCCCGGACGCGATCGCTCCTGTGCTCTGCACCGTGCTCCATCCTCGCACGGCGCGCGAGCCGCGCCGATGACGGCGACCTGGGAGCCTCTCCTGTCGCCCGGCACCGCCTTGACCGACGCCCGGATGTTCGGAGAACCTAACACGGATGTCAGCACCGCCGCCGACCCCCGTCCGGGCATGACGACCGTCGCCGGCGCACCGCCCGCCCGCCCGGACAGCGGCACGGCACCGGCCCGGCCCGCCGGCCGGCCCCGCCGCACGCTGCTCGCCTCGGGGTGGAGCAGGGCGGGCGGCCTGCTCCTCGCCGTCGCCGTCCTCGCCGTGGTCGCGGTGTGCTCGATCGCGTTCGGCTCGAAGCCCATCCCGTTCGGCACCGTCTGGGACGCCCTCTGGCACAACGACGGCTCGAACGACCACCTCATCGTCCGCGACCTGCGCGTCCCCCGCACGCTGCTCGGCCTCGGCGTCGGCGCGGCGCTCGGCCTGGCCGGCGCCATCATGCAGGGGGTCACCCGCAACCCGCTCGCCGACCCCGGCATCCTCGGGGTCGACGCCGGCGCCGCCCTGGCCGTCGTGCTGGCGATCCACGCGTTCTCGGTCACCACGCTCGGCGGCTACGTCTGGTTCGCCTTCGGCGGCGCCGCCCTCGCCAGCGCCGCCGTCTACCTGCTCGGCTCGCTCGGACGGGGCGGGGCCACGCCGGTCAAGCTCGCCCTCGCCGGCGCGGCGCTCTCCGCGCTCCTCCGCTCGATCTCGTCGGCGGTGCTGCTGCTCGACGTCGAGACGCTGGACCAGTTCCGCTTCTGGCTCGCCGGGTCGCTCGCCGGGCGGGGCCCGGACATCGTCGCCGGCACGGCGCCGTTCGTCGTGGCCGGCATCGTGATGGCGCTGCTGTCGGCGCGGACGCTCAACACGCTGTCGCTGGGCGACGACGTGGCCCGGGCGCTCGGCGTGCGGGTGCAGCTCGCCCGGGCGACGTCCTCCCTGGCCGTCGTCGTGCTCTGCGGCGCCGCGACGGCCGCGGCGGGCCCCATCGGCTTCGTGGGGCTGACGGTCCCCCACGTCGCCCGGGCCATCTGCGGTCCCGACTACCGGTGGATCCTCCCGTGGTCGCTCGTGCTCGCGCCGACGCTGCTGCTCGGCGCCGACACGCTCGGCCGGGTCGTCGCCCGGCCCGGCGAGATCGAGGTCGGCGTCATCACCGCCTTCGTCGGCGCCCCGTTCTTCATCGCCCTGGTCCGCCGCCGGAAGCTCGCCAGCCTCTGATGGACGCGACGATCGACGCCCCGGCCGCCCCGCCGCCGACCGACCGCCCGACGGCGCGCGCCACGGGCGTCACGCGGGCCCCCGACGGCAGCCTGGTCGTCCGGGTCCGCCGCGGGCGGCTCTCGGCCCGGCTCGACGCCCGCTCGGTCGCCGTCACCGCCGTCGCCCTCGGCCTCGCGACGCTCGTCTTCGCGTGGTCGCTGACGCTCGGCGACTACCCCCTGTCGCTCGGCGACGTCGTCCGGACGCTGGTCGGGCAGGGCGAGCAGCGCCACGAGTTCATCGTGCGCACGCTCCGCCTGCCCCGGGGCCTGACCGGCCTGCTCGTCGGCGCCTCGCTCGGCCTGGCCGGCGCCGTGTTCCAGCGGATCATGCGCAACCCGCTGGCCAGCCCCGACCTCATCGGCATCAGCAACGGCGCCGCGGCCGCCGCCGTCTTCGTCATCGTCGTGCTCGGCGGGTCGTCGACGGAGGTCACCTGGGGGGCGCTCGCCGGCGCCGTCGGCACCGGCGCGGCCATCCACCTGCTGGCCTACAAGCGGGGCATCAGCGGCTACCGCCTGGTCCTCGTCGGCGTCGCCGTGACGGCGATGATGACGTCGATCACCTCGTACCTGCTCACCCGGGCCGAGATCTACGAGGCCCAGCGGGCCGTCGTCTGGCTGACCGGCAGCCTCAACGCACGGGGCTGGGACCACGTGCGGCCGCTGACCGTCGCCCTCGCCGTCCTCCTGCCGGCCGTGCTGGCGCTCGCCCGCCACCTACGGGTCCTCGACCTCGGCGACGACGCCGCCCGCGGCCTCGGCGCCCGGGCCGACCGGGTCCGCTCGGGCCTGCTCCTCGTGGCCACCGCCCTCGTGGCGGTGTCGGTGGCCTCGGCCGGGCCCGTCTCGTTCGTCGCGCTCGTCGCGCCGCAGATCGGCCGCCGGCTGGTCGGTGGCAGCAGCGCCGCGCTCGTGCCCAGCGCGGCGCTGGGCGCGCTGCTGCTCGTCGCGTCCGACCTGGTGGCCCGGCGCGTCGTCGCGCCCACCGAGCTGCCGGTCGGCGTGGTCACCGCCATCCTCGGAGCGCCGTACCTGCTGATCCTCCTCGCCAGAGCCAACCGCATCGGGAGCGCCGGATGACCATGACGTCAGCCACCACGTCCACCCCGCCGCTCGAGGCGCAGGACCTGCGCCTGGCCTACGACGACCGGGTCGTCGTCGACGGCCTCTCGGTCAGCATCCCCCGCGGGCAGGTGACGGTCATCGTCGGGGCCAACGCCTGCGGCAAGTCGACGCTGCTGCGGGCGCTCGCCCGGCTGCTCAAGCCCCGCCGGGGCACCGTGCTGCTCGACGGCCGGGACATCCACCGGCTGCCCACCCGGCAGGTGGCCACCGAGCTCGGCATCCTGCCCCAGCAGCCGATCGCGCCCGAGGGCATCAGCGTCGCCGACCTCGTCGCCCGCGGCCGCCACCCCCACCAGCGCTGGCTGCGCCAGTGGTCGGTGACCGACGAGCAGGCCGTCGAGGCCGCCCTGCAGGCGACCGGCATGGCCGACCTCGCCGACCGCCCGGTGGACGAGCTGTCCGGCGGCCAGCGCCAGCGGGCGTGGATCGCGCTCGCGCTCGCCCAGGGCACCGACGTCATGCTCCTCGACGAGCCCACGACGTTCCTCGACCTGGCCCACCAGATCGAGGTCCTCGACCTCCTCCACGAGCTCAACCGCCGCGACGAGCGCACGATCGTGCTCGTCCTGCACGACCTCAACCTCGCCTGCCGCTACGCCGACCACCTCGTGGCCATGAAGCAGGGCCGCATCGTCGCCGAGGGGCCGCCGCGCGAGGTCATGACCCCGGAGATCGTCGAGGACGTCTTCGGCCTGGCCTGCCAGGTGATCGACGACCCGCTGACGGCCACGCCGATGGTGGTCCCGGTGCCGAACGGCCGGCGGGCGGAGCCGCCCGGCCCGCCCGCGAGCGCGCCGGACCCTGCGCTCGTCAACGGCCACCGCTGAGCCGCGGCGCCGGGCCGGCGCGGCGCCGGGGCCCGGGGCCCCGGCGCCCCGTGCTCAGAGCTTGGCCAGGACGTTCTCCACCGAGCTGACCTCGAGGCCGGGTCCCGGCTCGACGAGCAGCTCCTGGACGACGCCGTCCTGGAGGATGGCCGCGTAGCGCTGCGAGCGCGTGCCGAGGCCGAAGGCGCTGCCGTCCATCTCCAGGCCGACCTCGGCGGTGAACTCGCCGTTGCCGTCGGACAGCATCAGCACCTTGCCCTCGGTGCCCTGGGCCTCGCCCCACGCGCCCATGACGAAGGGGTCGTTGACGGCGATGCAGGCGATGGTGTCGACGCCCTTCTCCCGCAGCTCGTCGGCCCGGAGCACGAAGCCGGGCAGGTGGTGGTCGGAGCACGTCGGCGTGAACGCACCGGGCACGGCGAAGAGCACGACCTTCCCCTTGCCGAGCACCTCGCCGCTCTGCACCGGCTTCGGGCCCTCGGGCGTCATCGTGCGCAGCGTGACGTCGGGGATCCGGTCACCAACGGAGATCGTCATCGTTGTCCTTCCTGGGTCGTCGATGGCAGGCACCGATCATGCCGCACGGGGCCGGGCGCGCCGGCGCCCCGGCGGGGGATCCCGCCGGGGCGCCCGGGGCGACGATCAGCGCCGCGTGGCCCGGGTCCGGGGTGACCTGATGCGGCGGGGCCTGCCCGCCGGGGCGCCCGGGGCGACGATCAGCGCCGCGTGGCGCCGGGTCAGGCCCGGCGACCGACGCCGCGACCGGTCGCCGCGTTGTAGATGAGCAGCACGATCACTGCGCCGATGATGGAGCCGATCAGCCCGGAGGCCTGGAACGCTCCGTCGTCGAAGTCGTGGCCGAACAGCAGGTAGCCGAGGAAGCCACCGACGAACGAGCCGACGATCCCGAGGATCGCGGTCTGCACGAACGACATCGGGTCGCGACCCGGTACGAGCAGCCTTGCGACGTAGCCGGCGATGATGCCGACCACGATCAACATGATGATGAATCCGATCACTGGGTCTCTCCCATACGGAACAGGGGCGACGGCCCCCGCCGACAATCTGTCAGCGGAAGGTGTGCCCGGTCGCGCCCCGTTCCATCCACGCGGGCGACCCGGTGACCGCGCTCGTCAGACGCGCTCCAGCGGGCGCGGCTCCTCGGCCGGCCCGGCGGCGTCGGCGCTCGGCGTGTGGCCGCCCTCGACGTCGATCGACGGCAG
>Ga0207873_1000033_pt1 | contig 126731 bp, 92 predicted proteins | sample BGWIniCompost_FD_187373 | JGI IMG/M metagenome (GOLD analysis project Ga0207873, IMG submission 187373) | Cellulose adapted compost microbial communities from Newby Island Compost Facility, Milpitas, CA, USA - BGW Initial Compost (SPAdes)... ... | reverse complement strand
GTGGTGGTGTCCCAGATGTGGATGGTGCCGTTTCGGGTGGCGGTGGCGAGGTGGGTGCCGTCAGGGGAATAGGTGAGAGTTCGGACCGCGCCTCTGTGGTCGGTGATGTGGTGGATGGGTTGTCCTGTGGTGGTGTCCCAGATGTGGATGGTGCCGTCTCGGGTGGCGGTGGCGAGGTGGGTTCCGTCAGGCGAGTAGGCGACGGCCCTGGCAGAGCTGGTGGGGTTGATGAGGCGGTGAATGGGTTGTCCTGTGGTGGCATCCCAGATTCGAATGGCGTCGTCGAGTTCGACGGTGGCGAGGTGGGTTCCGTCGGGGGAATAGGTGAGGGCCCTGACGGGGTCGATGTGGTCGGTGATGTGGTGGATGGGTTGTCCTGTGGTGGTGTCCCAGATGTGGATGGTGCCGTTGTCGGTGACAGCGGCGAGGTGAATCCCGTTAGGCGAGTAGGTGAGAGTCCGGAGAGTTCGGACCGCGCCTATGCGGTTGGTGATGTGGTGGATGGGTTGTCCTGTGGTGGTGTTCCAGATGTGGATGGTGCCGTTTCGGGTGGCGGTGGCGAGGTGGGTGCCGTCAGGCGAGTAGGCGAGGGTACTGATAGGAAGGGGGTATTCAATGGGATAAGAGATTTGCCGGCCGGTGGTGGTGTCCCAGATGTGGATGGTGCCGTTGTCGGTGACAGCGGCGAGGTGAATCCCGTTAGGTGAGTAGGCGAGGGTACTGATAGGAAAAGAATGCCCTGTGAGACAACGGATCGGTTGTCCTGTGGTGGGGTCCCAGATCTGGACGACGCCATCATCAGTTCCAATGGCGATCATGTCATCAAACGGGTGGTAGGTTACTGCGGTAACCCACCCCACCGGTGGGGGTAGTTGCACCTGCGGCAGATCACCATTCAGCCATCCGGCTCCCGCAGTTTTCGCGGCCGCCGCAATAGATTTCTCGAGACGTGCTCCAACCAGAGTGGTGCGATGGAGCCGAGCGTCGGTCAAATCAGCGCCGTTCAAATCGGCACCTAGCAGTCGGGCGCCGCTGAGATCGGCGCCAGTAAGCACCGCGCCCGTTAACCGGGCCCGATCCAGGCGTGCCCGTCGCAGCGTGGCATCTGTCAGGTTCGCGTTCGTCAGATCCGCGTCGACCAGACGAGCCTCACTGAGATCAGCACCGGTGAGATCGGCGCCCCGCAGTTGCTGGCCTGATAGATCCTGACCGCGGAGATCCTCATCCACCAGGCGGAGTGGCGCGGTGAGTTGAATACCCAGGCGTTTCTGCGCCAACAGCGCGTTCTCGCGTAGTGTGAAGGGGGCGTCGGGGGAGTTCAGCGTTTCGCGTACCCAGGCCGCTACAGCGTCGTGACCGGCCAGACCGGCCAGGAAATCGATCATTAACTCGGAGCATGGGCGCCTCAGGACTTCGGGGGAGCCGTTACCTGTGCGCAACTCCTTCGATTCCGCCGCGTGCCGGGCGATCAGCCATTCCATCACCGACCGATGGACAAAGGTGAATCGCCCATCCCGATCCCGGACCAGAAGAGTGGCCGATCCCATCAGATGAGCGGCTTGGCCACGATCCAATGTGGACTCATTACCAGTGGCGCCGGTCGTGGTGAGGGTGACCAGGGTGTCGGCGGTCTCTCCGAGCTCGTCAACGGCGAGGCTGGTCTTCCCCGACAGCCACAGCCGGACCGCCAGGTTGGTGACCGCCCACCACAGATGCTCCAGAGCCGGACCCGGTGACGCGCCAGGACGGTTCAGACGCCGATATTCGTACCCCAGCCACTGCTCCAGGAGCTCCCGATACAGATCGGCGGCGGTGATGTCGCCGGAACGGCTACAGGCTGCGAGCAGGCGTGATTCGTCGATCCGCGCGATGAAGTCAAGCATCCGGGGATTGCGGGACAGCCCGAGGAGGTCATGGACTTCACCCAGCAACTTGAGCCGGCGCTCGGCGGCCTCGGGATCTCCCAGCCGACGGTTCAGGAATTCGCGGATCTGACCGTTGTCGAAGTCGGCGAGTTTGACCAGGCGGCGCCCAGCCACGGTGGCCAGCCGATCACCCAACGCTGTGACGACCTGAGCGTCGGTGAGGAAGTAATGGTCCCGGCTGGTCACCACCACCTTGGCTCGCCCCTCGGCAGCCCGCACGATGGTGTCGAAATGATCGGCGGCCCGGTCGTAGGTCACCCGCTGCGCCAATTCGTCAAAGCCGTCAAACAGCAGCGCGATACGCCCCTCCCGTAGCAGGTACCGGAACATCGATAGGTCGATGCGACGCTCCCCGCCCCGACTGAGTTGAGCCGCGACGAGCTCCTCCAACCGGTGCGACTTCTCCAACTCCCGCAGGTGCACCAGCACCGGGACCGCCGGATACCCCTCGGTGGTGTGCATGACGCGGGCCAACTCCCGCAGCAGGAAGGTCTTACCGTGCCCGAACGGGCCGAGCACTACCACCAGGTGTCCCTCGGGTTCGGCCAGCCACACCAGTAACCGATTCAGCAGGTCCTGGTGGGGTTGCGTGTCATAGTCCAGACGCAACGGATCCAGTTCGATGTAGCGCTGCGGCACATACAGCTCGGGCGGATAGACCGGGTCCCGGCTTAACTCCTCGGTCTGCCGGGCGGCGTAAGGCCGCAGGTCGTACCCCATCTGGTATTCGGCGAAGCTTTGCACGTCGATGCCGCGCAGCGCCGCCTGTTCGCGGAGACGGACATCGACCGGCTCCCCCGCGTACACCATCACCGAACCGCAAGCGGCGCCGCCGGTCCGGTACCGAGCGTCGACCTCGGTGGCGAACAATTCGAGGTCGTCGACGGTAGGGGTGCGCTCCCACACCCCGATCGGATACTCCTCGACCGTCACCTCACGGCGTACCCGCACCCGTAGATACCGCAGCGGCAGACCCGGTCGCTCCACCTCTGCGACATCGGCCTCCGGGTTCCGGAGCCGGCACACCTCGGCCACCCGGGCCACGAGGTCCTCCCGCTCCGGCGTGCGAGGTTCGACGTGGAGCCGAAACCGATCGGGGTGTTCCGTCGCCGTCTCCGGCGTGACAGGGGAGACGGGCTGGGTACGCGCGGGTCGCCTCGGCAGGTCCCGCCACCACCGGTCGTTGCTCTCGCTGATCGTGATGTCGCCCTGCCAACCGTTAAGGCGAGGATCGAAACGGCGCGCCCACACCCGAGTCCCAGCGGGGCGCAGCTGGATCACCTGGTACCGGGGTTCACCACCGCTGAACGCGCCCACACCCAGCACGGGCGGCCCCGACTTCCCGAGCCGGCGTACCCGGGCCTCCTCCAGGCGACCGTGGAGCACTAGATCCAGACGCGGGGCCAGCTGCTCAACGAATTGAACGGCGTCGGTCAACCGGGCTCGAGGGGTGGCATCCGGCGCGGGAGAGTGGTGACAGACCGCCAGCCGGTACCAGCCGTCGATAGATTCGGTCTGACCTTCCTGTTCCAGGTCGAGGTCGAAAACATCGGAAGCAGTCAGTTCCTCCGGCGCGGCCGTCGCCCGATCGGTGAAAGCCGCCAACCGCCTGACGAAGAAGTCCCGCTGCTCCTGGGTGAGCCGGCCGAACTGGTCACTGTCGAGGTGGCTGAGGGGCATCGTGGAGTTCAGACCGGCCACCACGATCCCCAGATCGGGGAGTCGGATGAACGACCAGGGGTGCTCCCGGGTGAAACCATCCCGGAACAGGCGGGCGTACAGGGCGGCGAACGGCTCCCACTTCGGCCAGTACGGCGGCATGGGGCGCTCGCCCTCGGCTTCCCGGTCCAGGAAGTACGCCCGGCATTTACCGAGATTGACGTCGCGCGTACCCGGGACCAGGACTAGCCGGTTGGCGCCTAGCGGTGAGCCGCCCCGCTGGGCCGCCAGGCCGTCGCGCAGTGTGGCCAGGAACGTGTACGCCGCCTGATACTCCGCCGGCTTCGCGGACTCCACGAGATCGCCCGCGACCACGATCAGGTCCGGGCTGAGCCCATACTCCCGGCGTAGGAGATCCAGGTCGTTCAGCAGGCTTTCAGCCCGACCGGAAGCGTCCAGGCCCGCGAATCCGGAGGCGTCGGGCGCAGAAGAAGCGGCGGTTAACCGCAGCCCGGCCAGATGCAGCACCGTCACCGTGCGATCCAACCGGTCCATGTGGCTTGCCGGCGGGGTTGGCGCAGGGGACGGTTCTGTTATGTCTGTTACGTAGGCATGCTCCTCCGAGGAGACAGCGTGGTCTGGGGTGACGGAGTGGCGGAGAAGACGCCGGAGCGGGTCGTTGTTGAGGACGAACACGTCGACGGCTTCCTGACCGACTCCCACCGCCTGGACGATCCCCACCACGTGGCCGGTCTCAGGGTGCCAGGCTGGCCCGCCACTGAAGCCAGGCTGGACGCGGAACACGCCTTCGCTCCGTTGATTGACATGGAGCCGGGCATGATCCGCTCGACCGAGTAGTTCTCCTTTGACGAGCCCGCCCTGGGGACGCTCTGGGACCTGCCCCCATAACAGGACCGGGCCGCGCGGAGCGTCGTCGGCAAGCGTGAGGATCGGTACCCCGGCGGGGCGCTCCTCCTGAAGCCGCAACACGGCGATATCGGTCAAATCGAAGCGGTCTCGCGCTTCATCCGGGGCCAGCGCGTCCTCCCCGTGGGGCAGCCAATGCTGAACCGTCGCTATGCGTACGGGCCGGTCACCTGGGGCGCCGCCGAACGGGAAATCCAGCGTCACCGTGGGCCCGGGTGGCGGTGGGGACGCATCCCGTTCCTGACGTCCCCACGCGTTATTCAGGACATGAGCACAGGTCACCAGTAGCCGCTCGGCGATGACGAAGGCCAGCCCGACTGGTCGCCAATCACCGCTGTCCGAGAGCCTCAAAACCCGGGCTATGCCTGCCTCCGGCCCTTTCGCCACCGCCGACTCCGTCGTCGTTTGGGTATCTGTCCGTGATGGCTATTTCTACCGTCTCTATCGTTTCGGTGAGGATTTTCGGCTTATTGGAGGTGACCGATCATTCCTGGTCGGGTTGAGTCATCTCACTGATTGACTGGGGGTCGTCGTCCTCTCCGGCCGCGTTTGCGGAGCACGAGCCTGCCCCCGTGGCTGCTTCCGGTTTACGCCAGGTCAGTGTCACCGTGAACGTTGCCTGGCCTGATCCCTTCGTGAAGATCAGCCCGGTTTCGCCGCCGATTTTCAGGCCGAGTTGTACGCAGATTTCGTCGGGTGCGTGAGCGATGGAGCGTAACCCTCCTGACAGGAGGTTGAGCACGGGAAGCGCTCGGTCGACGGCCGATGCCAGCGTGAACGGCGCCCGTATTCCCTTCCCGCCTCGCCCTGCCAGCTGCACTGACTCGCCTAGATCAGCGCCGTCAACCTCCACTTCGAGGAGCTGGTCGTTACCGTCTCCCAGCGGTACCAGTAACCGCACGGGCCTCACGTCCTTTCCCGACCTCTGGGTATACGTCTCTGGGTATACGCCACATCACCCAACTAGTTCACTGACCAGCTAGTAATCCCGATACATCCGGCCTGCGTTTCCTGCGCTGCCATGCGTTCATGGTTATCCCATAGTCATATCTGGTCTAGATGTCATCAGAATCCGGGTTGGGTGTGAGCATGGGCATCGATGTAAGGAAGGCGGACGGCGCCGGACTACGGTGGGACCGTGACGACACCGACCATCGAGGACCCGATCTCACTGACTGACCTGCTGGCGCGCTACCAGCCTCGGACGGCCCAGGAGGCCGCTGATCTGGAGCGGGTACGCGCGTTGGTGGCCGCCGGTGACCCGTGGCGCCGGTCGCTGCCGCTGCACGTCACCGCCTCAGCGGTGATCATGCACCCCGACACCCGCCGGGTGCTGCTGCGGTGGCATGAGCGGCAGCAGGCGTGGCTACAGGTGGGCGGGCACGCCGACCCTGGGGAGACCGACCCGGTGGGCATCGCACTTCGGGAGGGTCGTGAGGAGACCGGCCTGGATGATCTTGCCCCGTGGCCGGACGCTCGCCTGCTTCATGTGGTGATCGTTCCGGTCGCCGCGGGGAAGGGTGAGCCGGCCCATGAGCACGCCGACCTGCGTTTTCTGCTGGCGACCGCCACTCCTGAGGCGGCCACCCCGGAGAATCCGAACGCGCCGGTGCGGTGGCTCTCGGTAGATGAGGCACGCGAGCTGACGGGGCAGGACAACCTCAGGCAGACCCTGGACCGGGTCGCGGAGCTGCTTGATCACACGCGGTGACAGCTGCCGGCGATCGTGACGCTCGACAAGGAGCACGTCAGCGGATGGAGCGGCATGTGGCGCGGACCCGCATCGGACCTGGCAGGAGCCCGTCGGTGTGGGCCTTAAGCGGGCCGGTGGGCGTGGAGTGTCAGATCTCGAGCTGATTCCGGCCCTGCCGCGGGAGTCCTCTACAGCCTGTAGTAGCTTCCGGGGAGGTGGCGAGGAGGTCAAGGAAGGCAGCCGTAGGCATGACCCATCGGGAAGACGCCCCTGAGGCGTTGCGGGTCGAGGACCTCGTCGTCCAGTACGGGACGGTCACCGCTGTCGACGGGATCTCATTCACGTTGCCGCGTGGTCAGGTGCTGGCCCTGCTGGGACGCAACGGGGCGGGCAAGACATCGACGGTCGAGGTGTGCGAGGGGTTCCGGCCTCCGACCGCGGGGCGGGTACGCACGCTCGGCCTGGACCCTTACGCCGCGCATGACGAGCTGATGCCCCGAGTGGGCATCATGCTGCAGTCCGGTGGGGTGTATCCGGCGGCGCGCGCGGGCGAGATGTTGGAGCTGCTGGCGTCGTTCGCCGCGCGTCCGCTGGACGTGACCATGCTGATCGAGCAGCTTGGGCTGGCGCCGTTTATCAACACCCCCTACCGGCGGCTGTCCGGGGGTGAGAAGCAGCGGCTGAGCCTGGCGATGGCGTTGGTGGGGCGACCGGAGCTGGTGTTCCTGGATGAGCCGACCGCCGGCATGGACGCCCAGTCGCGCCGCACCACCTGGGAACTGATCGAAGAGATCCGGGCCGACGGCGTCTCCGTCCTGCTCACCACGCACCTGCTGGATGAGGCCGAGCAGCTCGCCGACCACGTGGTGATTATCAACGCGGGCCGGGTGGTGGCCGAAGGCTCCCCCGCTGATCTCACCGCGGCACGGGGCGGGATGGAGGGTTTGACGATCCGGATCGCGCCGGGCCAGACACCGCCCAGCGTGGCGGAGCTGACGGCGGCGCTCCCGGACGGGGTGACGGTCACCGATGACGGCCGGGGACGCTACGTGCTGGAGGGTGCCTTGGACAGCGTGGCCGTGGCGGAGGCCGTCGGGTGGTTCGCGCGGCGGCGTATCGAGATCGTCGAGCTGGGGTCGCGTCGCCGCACCCTGGAGGATGTCTTCCTGGATCTGACCGGGGGCCTGACCAGCGGCCGAAACGACGAATCCGCGACCGCGTCGGCGGTGGCCACGGAGGAGGTCCGATGAACGGTGTCTTCGCTCCCTCGCCGGGCCGCGCTCCGATGCGGACCATCCTGACCCGGCAGGCCCGTCTGGAGATTCTGCTGACGCTGCGGCGCGGCGAAGCGGTGGTGTTGAACCTGGTGGTGCCGCTGCTGGCGTTGATCGGCGCTGGCCTCACCGACGTGATCCGACTGCCGGGGGATGACCGGTTGGGCTTCGTGGTGCCCGGGGTCATCGGGCTCGCGGTGATGTCCACGGCGTTCACCGGGCTGGCGATCTCCACCGGGTATGAACGCTCCTACGGCGTACTCAAACGACTGGGCGCGTCCCCTCTGACCCGCTGGGGCCTGTTGACCGCGAAGATCGCCGCCGTGCTGACGGTGCTGGTGGTGGAGGTCGTGATCCTGGCGGGTGTGGGGTTGGCGTTGGGATGGCGGCCGTCGGTAGCCGGTGTGCTCCCCGCCCTTGGGGTCGTCACGGCGGCGACCTGCGCCTTCGCGGGCTTCGGCTTTCTGTTGGCGGGAGTGCTCCGCGCGGAGGCCACGGTCGGCGCGGCGACCCTGATCTATCTGGTAATGCTGACGGCCGGCGGGGTGATGTTCCCGTTGCCGGGTCTGGGAGGCGTCGAGCGGCTGTTGCCGCTGGCCGCGCTCACCGAGGGGATGCGTGCGGCCCTGTCCGACGGGAGTGTGGTGCCGCAGTGGTGCTGGTACTGCCTGGGGGCGTGGGCCGTGATCGGGATCTTCGCCGCCGCCCGCTGCTTCCGGTGGGAGTGAAGCCGACCCAGATATGGGCAGGTGGCTGAAAATGCCGGGCGGATGGACCGACAGCTGTCGGAAGCCTCAGTAATTTCAGGGGAATCGCGTGGGATCGCACCCTAACGCGGCGGTATCGCCGCGATAAAGTGCCGATATGGCGGTTGTCAAGATCAACGCAATTGAGGTGCCAGAAGGCAGCGGTCCGGAACTGGAGCGGCGGTTCGCGGCCCGACCCGGCATGGTCGAGGACGCACCCGGCTTCCTGGGGTTTGAGCTGCTACGCCCGGTGGCCGGTGAGAACCGGTACTTCGTCTACACCCGGTGGGAAAGCGAGGAGGCTTACCAGGCCTGGGCGCAAGGCAGAGGCAAGAAGGCACACGCCGGGGAGCATGACCGGCCGGTGGCCACCGGCGCCACCCTGCTGGAGTTCGAGGTGGTTCACAGCGTGGCGCCGCGTGCCGCGAAGACTTCGGAGACCACAGAGCCTTCTGATTTTTCAGAGACCTCAGAGACATCAGAGTGACGTCCGCGGAGCGATGGCACGCGCCAAGGCCAGCGCCGCGTCGGCTACGGGCCGCTGGTAAATCCGCCGGGAGCCGCCGGACTTGTGGATCTCTTGGGCATGAAGCCGGTGATAGGCCGGTAGTGTGCCATCGTGACCGCTGTGTTGAAGGCTATGCCTGATGACTGGGAGCGCGGACTCGCGATCGTCGCGCACCCTGATGACCTTGAGTACGGCGCCGCGGGCGCTATCGCCGCGTGGACCGCGGCCGGCAAGCAGATCAGTTATCTGTTGGTTACCCGGGGCGAGGCGGGGATCGACACGATGGCGCCGGCGGAGGCGGCCACGGTACGCGAGGCCGAACAGCGCGCCAGCGCCGCGGTGGTCGGGGTGTCCACCGTGGAGTTCCTCAATTACCGCGACGGTGTGATCGAGTACGGTCTGGCCCTGCGGCGGGACCTGGCGCGGGCGATCCGCCGGCACCGTCCGCAGATGCTGGTGACGCTCAACCACCGTGAGGGGTGGGGGCCGGGCTCCTGGAACAGCGCTGATCACCGGGCCGTGGGGCGGGCCGTTCTGGACGCCGCATCCGACGCCGGCAACCGGTGGATCTTCCCGGAGCTGCTGGAGGAGGGCCTGGAGCCGTGGAACCCCCGGTGGGTCGCGGTGGCCGCTTCTCCGGAAGCCACGCACGCGGTCGATATCACGGCGCATTTCGAGCAGGCGGTGGCGTCTTTGGCGGCGCACCGAGCGTACCTGGCGGCCTTGGGGGAGGAGCCGCCCGAGCAGCAGGCCCGCGCCTTCCTGGAGCAGGCGACCAGCAGCGCCGGGGAGCGTTTCGGGGTGCGTTTCGCGGTGACCTTTGAACTGTTCGGGGCCTGACGGCGCCCCACCGTCCGGCGTCACGCCGCGTCAGCGATCCGTCGGGCGTACCGGTGTACCGGTCAGAGGGTGAAGACCCCGGCCTGGGCGGCGGCTACCGCGGCGTCGGCGGCCCGGTCGGCCAGCGCGGTGTCGACGACGTCGCGGGTGATGAACAGGCGGTGGAACACCGGGGCGGTGGCGAAGCGGAGCAGCTCATCCCCGTCCACCACGGCGGGCAGCTCGCCCCGGGCCATCGCGCGTTCAACGATCACGGCGCAACGCCGGTACCGGTCGATGTAGAAGGCGTGGAGCGCCTCGGCGGCGCGGGGCGACTGGAACGCGGCGGAGATGACGGCGGCGGGGACGGCGCCCTGATGCGGGTCCGTCAAATCAGCCAAGAGGACGCGGTTGAGCGCGCGGAGATCACCAGTGAGGGAGCCGGTGTCGGGCGGGCGCCAGTCATCCTGCGCGGCCCGCTCGAGCGCGTCGGCGAGGAGGCCGTCAACGCCGCCCCACCGTCGGTAGATGGTGGCCTTGTGGACCCCGGAGCGAGCGGCGACGACGTCCACGGTGAGCGCGGCGTAGCCATGCTCGGCCAGGGCGGACAAGGTGGCGTCCAGGACGGCGGCGCGGACCCGTGCGGTACGCCCGCCGGGCCGCTGGCTTCCGGGCCGCCGGTGCCGTGCCACCGCGGCGTCGACGGCGGATGCCTCCGGAGCGGGGCGGGACGAGGCGCGTTGGTCAGAAGCGTGCTGATCAGAGGTGAGCCGGCTCATACACCGTTCCTGTTGTGAGGGGACAGCAGCCGCGTTAGTCTGGCGCTAACGCGATTTTAGTCGCCTTAACGGCTGGCCCGTGAGGCAGATCCGGAGGTTGCCGCCCCAATGGTCTTCTGACGAACATCCCGACCTTTTGCTCAAAACCTGGCCCTGTGGTGGCCACCGGATGTTCGGAGACCATTCATGCCAACCCAGATCGCCTTCAAGGGCGTGCACAAGTCATACGCCAGCCGCGGCGTGGTGCTGCAAAACGTCTCCTTCACCGTCCGCCCCGGAGAACACGTGGGGGTCGTGGGGGAGAACGGCGCTGGGAAATCCACCTTGCTGCGCCTGATCGCGGGCGTCGAGGCGCCCGACGAAGGCCAGGTCACGGTGACCGGGAACCTCGGGTATCTCAGCCAGACCCTGGACCTGCCCACCGACTGGACCGTCTCCGACGCGATCGACGCCGCACTGGCCGAGCTGCGGGCCATGGGACGCCGACTACGTGAGCTGGAGCACCTGCTGAGCACGGCCAGTCCGGCGGACGGAGCCGGGGCAGCGGACAACGCCCTGCTGACCGAGTACGGGGAGCTGCTGTCCGCGTACGAGCTGCGCGGCGGCTACGAAGCCGACGTCCGGGTCGACAAAGCCATCCACGCCCTGAGCTTGGCGCACATCACGCGGGAACGCACCCTGGGCAGCCTGTCCGGTGGGGAGCAGGCCCGGCTGCGCCTGGCGTGCCTGGTGGCCGCGGCGCCGGAGGTGATGGTGCTCGATGAGCCGACCAACCACCTCGACGAGGCGGCGTTGACGTGGCTGGAGGACCGACTGCGGGAACACCGCGGCACCATCGTGGTGGTGTGCCACGACCGGGTGTTCCTCGAACGCGTGGCCACCGCGATCCTGGAGGTGGACGGGGACCGCCGCACCGTCGTGCGCTACGGCGACGGGTACGCGGGGTTCCTGGCGGAGAAAGCCGCGGCTCGTCAACGCTGGGAGCAGGCGTACGCCCGGTGGTGCGACGAGATCGCCCACCTGTCCAGGTACGCCGCGACCACGGCGCGCCGGGTGGCCCCCGGCCGTCCCATGAAGGACCGCAACAAGCCGGCGTACGACCGGGACGCGGAGCGCGTCGCCAGCTCGGTGGCCAGCCGGGTGCGTAACGCCCAGGAGCGACTGCGGCGGCTGCGGGAGAACCCGGTGCCCCGGCCGCCCGACCCGCTCCGTTTCCAGGCCCGCTTCACCGGCGCCGCTCAGGGGCGGATCGAGCTGTCCCAGGTGGCTGTGGGTACCCGTCTCGCTGTGGAGCACTTTGAGGTGTCCCCCGGGGACCGAATCCTGATCTTCGGACCCAACGGAGCCGGAAAAAGCACGCTGCTGCGGCTGTGCGCCGGCCAGATAACGCCCGACCGTGGGGTGGTGACCAGGGACGGCGTCATCGGCTACCTGCCGCAGGAGATCCCGGCGCGCAACGACGCGCGTCCCCTTGTGGCGGCGTTCGGAGCGGGCCTGCCCGGCACCATTGAGGAACACACCGACCGGTTGCTGTCCCTGGGGCTGTTCCGCCCTGAGGATCTACGGATGCCGGTCGGTCGGCTCTCGGCCGGGCAACGGCGCCGGCTGGCCCTGGCGGCGCTGCTGGTCCGCAGGGTCGACCTGCTGCTGTTGGACGAGCCGACCAACCACATATCCCTGGCCTTGGTGGAGGAGCTGGAGGAAGCCCTGGACAGCTATCCGGGCGGGCTGGTGGTGGTTTCCCATGACCGCCGGTTCCGAGCGCGGTTCTCCGGCGTGCAGTACGAGCTGCGGGCAGGCCGACTGGTGGTCTGAAAGCTGTCTGGACTTCCGATTCCTGGGGTACGCCGTTCCTGACACACTGCCTGGCTATGTCGAGATCCTCAGATGTGGGGCGGGTGTTGTGTCTGGTGCTGGCGGTACTGAGCCTGGCGGCCGCCCTGTACTATGCGATGTTCCAAGTGGATGTCCTGGGCAACAGCTGTGGCTCTTTGGCGTCACCAGACGAGTACACGGCCGACAACGCCGCCGCCTGTGACGTGGCGCTGCGTTCCCGGGGGCAGCTGGCGCTGGCCGCTGGTATCGCGGGGGCGGGCTGGATGATCGGGTACGCGGCGTTGACCATCGCAGGGGCGTGGCGGGGAGCCGTGGCCGCGCCCAGGCACCGGCCGCATCTCATCCCTACCCGCCTGCGGCGCCCGCGGCCTACCCGGTCAGCGGCTCCGTCCCAACCGGTGGGCCCGGCACCTATCCCGCGGCGGGGGCCGGCCCGGCAGCCAGTTACCCCTCCCCGCATCGCTGACGCGTGTGTCCCGGCCGTGTGACGCAGCGGTCGGGACCACCGCCGCGGCCATCTCAATGAAGCGGCCGTCCCCATGAGGGGCCAACTACGGCACCACATGCCACAGCCGGCTGCGGTCGCCAGTGCGCAGCGTCTCCAACCGGAGCCGCAGTTCGGCGAGCGCGGCGGGTTTGACAGGCGCCGCCCGGAGATAGGCCCCGATGGAGTGCAGCTCCCGAATGGCGGCCAACACCCGCCACCCCTCCCAGCTGGCCACATCCCAGCCATAGGCCGCGACAAAGAGGCGACGCTCATCAGGATCACGACCGAACCGGTTCTCCGGTGCCCCCACCGCGATCAGATCGATCTCGCGAGGACCGATCCCCGCGGGATCCCAGTCGGCCAGCACATACCCATACCGGCTGCGGGGATCGACCAGCAGATTCCCGGGGTACGCGTCGTTGTGGATCACACCGGAAGGCAACGCGAACCGCAGACCGGCGTACGCGGTGAGCAGTTCGTCGATCCGGTCGGTGAGGAAGGCGCGGTCTCCCGCCGACAGCACCGGGGTCGGCCGCGCCGCATCGGCCGTCACCGTGTCACACAGCCGCCGCAGCGGCCGCACGGTCGGCAGCGTAAACGACGGTGCAGGCAACTGGTGCAATTCCCGCAGCAGCCGACCCAACGGGGCGACCGGGCGAGGCGTCACCGGCTGAGCGGGCTGCGGCAGATACTCCCACAGCGTCGCCACCCACCCCGACCCTCCAGACTCTGGGATCCAGGACAAGGCTGAGGGGTACGCGGGGCGCACCGCGGGAAAACCGAGGGAGACCAACCAACTCGCCATTCGGACGGCGGTGGTGGACCGGGTCAGATTGTCCGGCGTGGCGGGCGCCAGCTTGACCACCACGGCCTCGTCCACCCGGACAACGACCGACGCGTGACGCCGCAGCAGCCGGCGCCGTCCGGCATCCAGACCGGCCTGCCGGCACACCCACTCCACCGCGGCGCGTACATCGTCGGCCATGACCGCCTCACGGAAACCCGCCCCGTCCATCATGGCCGCTTCGCGATGGGACACGCCCGACAACACGGACGTGTCTTAACGGACGTGTCTTACACGGCGCGCGGTTTTACAAGGTGGAGAAGAGGTCCGCCGTTCCAGAAGCGGACTCCGTCCAGGAACGCGTAGCGTCCCCAGCGTGGGCGAGCGTGTCCCGAACCCCGCGGGCGATCTCACGGTCCTCCCGGGCGGCGATCACGAAAACCCGCACGGAGCCGTCAGAAGCCGTGATTTCAGCGTCGGGCTGGCAGGTCTGGTTAAGCTCGGCGTCCACGGTGACCCCGAGGAAGGTGAGGCCCGCCGCCACCCTCGCTCGGATCGCGGGTGCGTTTTCGCCGATCCCACCGGTGAAGGCCAACGCGTCGATGCCGTTGAGCGCGGTCGCCATCGCCGCCACCCCCGCCCGTAGAGACCGCAGCAGGACCTCAACCGCCAAAGCGGCGGAGTTGGCCCCGGCGGCCGCCTGCGCCAGAACGTCCCGCAGATCGGCGGTGCCGGCCAGGCCGGCCAGCCCGGATTCGTACTCCAGGCCCCGCTCCACCTCGGCGGGATCCAGGCCGGCGTGGCGAATCAACCACAGCAGCAGACCAGGGTCAACGGAGCCGGACCGGGTCGCCATCATCACCCCCTCCAACGGGGTGAAGCCCATCGTGGTGTCCACCGCGCGGCCCTGCTGGATAGCGGTCAACGACGATCCGGCCCCCAGGTGGCAGCTGACCAGCCGCTCCGGTACGCCGCCGGCGAGCTCACTGACGCGGCGGGCGACCCAGGCGTGGGACAGGCCATGGAATCCGTAACGCCGCAGTGGAAACTCCTCCCGCCAGGCAGCCGGCAACGGGTAGGTGACGGCGGCCGGCGGCAGGGTGCGGTGGAAGGTGGTGTCAAAACACGCCACGGCGGGCAGACGGGACAGGACACCCACCGTGATCCGCGCGACCCGAACAGCGGGTGGCTGGTGGAGCGGCGCCAGATCGGTGAATTGCTCCAGACGGTCAAGGACATCGTCATCCAACAGAACCGGCGCGTGGAATTCTCCGCCGTCGTGGACCACCCGGTGCCCCACGGCGTCGGCTTCAGGCGCCTCCAGCAGCAGTTTGGCCACGTCAGCGTCGGAGAGCCGGTCAGGGGCGGGCGCATCGTGGCTCCACACCACCTGATCCGACTCGTCCAACAGCCGCAGCTTCAAGCTGCTGGAGCCGGCGTTGACGACCAGGACACGCATCGTCACAACCACCAGCCCTGGTGGTGCCGCCATCCGCGTACGGCACGCTCCCCGCAGCCGGCGCGCCACCGACGGGCGGCGGCCAGGAGAGCCCCCGCACGGAGCCGGGCCACCGGGGCGTGAGCGTCGATCCGCGGGTGAGTACAGGCGGCAGGTAATCCAGCGGCGCGGACCGGCGCGGGAACCCCGGTGGCGGCCGGTGCTTCGGGCAACCGGAACCCCGAGACGGCAGGCGCTGCGGACTGATGGATCATGTCCATGCCGTCACCGTGCCCTGACTGCGCCCACTCCGCAACCGGTTCCGGCGATCACGACCCGCTGGGCGGTGGCACAACCCCCACCAGCGGATACCCGCGGCTTGTAACGGTTGGTGACCATCCGACCGATAGCAGTTCTGAGGCGGTGAAACGCCGCGACCGGTGGGGAGGCGAGAGGCCGTCTCGGCAGGATGGGAGGCTCCTCATAGGACACGGGACGGTCAGGTGAGTCTCCCGGTTACACGGTCACATCGGCTCCGGGACTAGGCATAGGAGGCGATTCAGGTGTCACGCTACCGACACCGTTACGGATCGACCGACCGGTTGATTTACGGCTCTTACGTCGACGTTGAATGCTGACACGCGCGATGAAAACACTTTTAAGGAGAGGCCGTGCCATGCCACGCGCGTTGCGTATTCGGCGCCGCCTAACGCTGCTCGGCAGCGTGGTCGCGCTCGGTGCTCTGATGGCGACCCCAGCATTCGCCATCGTCATTCCTACTCCAGAGGTCGCCACTTTGGTGACGGCCGACCCCTCAGATATCACTCCGCACGCCCGGTCAGGGGAGGTACGCGCCTTCGCCGAAATCGGGGACATGGTCTATGTGGGGGGCACCTTCACCGAGGTGCGTCAAACCAGCACGTCCCCGTGGATCACGCGTAACTACCTGTTCGCCTACAACCGGGAAACTGGCGAGATATCTGACACTTTCCTGCCTCAGCTCAACGGCGCGGTCAACGCCTTACAAGTCAGCCCGACCGGCAAATTAATCGTTGGCGGCGCCTTCAACACGGTCAACGGTGTCACCCGCCGTAACCTGGTGGCCCTCGATCCGGAGACCGGGGCCACGGTGCCGGACTGGGTGGGCCGTTCCGACGGCGGCAACATCCGCACCATGGCGCTGCACGGCAACCACCTTTACGTCGGTGGCGCCTTTCACTGGATTAACGGCACCCCCCACTCCCTTCTGGCCCGCCTGAACGCCACCACCGGTGAGGTGGACCAGACGTTCCAGATCGACGCTTCGGTGGCGCGGACCAGCACCGAACTGGTCTGGACGATCGCTATCTCACCCGACGGCAAGACCCTGATGGCCGGGGGCAACTTCACCCAGGTCAACGGGTACCCCCGCAACCAGATCGTGATGATCGACACCACCGGCACGCCCAGTGTCGTGGAGGACTGGAACACCAGGCGCTTCGAGCCGCCCTGCTCCAGCAGCGCCTTCCCGTTCTACGTGCAGGACATCGACTTCTCCGACGACGGCAGCTACTTCATCGTCGGCACCAACGGAGGTGGTGGGGTCAGCACGGTGACCTACTGCGACACCATCACGCGGTGGGAGACCAACGCCCGCGGTCAGGACCTGTCGGCGACCTGGGTGAACATCACCGGTAACGACACCGTCACCTCGGTGGAGGCCACCGACGGCGTGGTGTACACCGGCGGTCACTTCCGCTGGGTCAACAACCTCGGCAATGACCGGGCCGGGACCGGAGCGGTGGACCGGTTGGGCATCGCCGCTTTAGACAGCAGCAACGGTATGCCGTTGAACTGGAACCCGCGGCGGAGCGGTGGTAGCTCCCTGCCGCCGGGAAGCACCGAATGGGGATCGACGGTGCCGGTGCTGTGGCGCGGTGAGGAAGGCCTGTACTTCGGTCAGAACTCCGACGGTATGGGAGGGGAGTACCACGGCCGGCTCGGACTGTTCCCGATCGCCGGGGGACGCACCGTGACGCCGCCGACCCAGCCGGGCACACCGGGCTACCTGTACCTCGGCAACGGCACCACGACCCTCACCAAGATCCCGTTCGCTGATCTGACCCTGGGCACCCCCACCACCTCTGAGCAGCCGGAGCTGGTCAACGTGCGGGCCGCGTGGATAGTGGGTCGCCAACTGCACTGGACTCAGATCGCGCCTGGCACCCAGATGGGTGGCCTGTTGCAGTTCTCCACCTTCTATAACGGCACGGCGGGAGCTCCGTGGAATATCGGCTATAACAACAGGTGGTTCGACGCCGACGCCCTGCAAGGCGGTTTCTACCTCAACGGACGGCTGTACTACGTCAGAAGCGGCGGCAGTGGTCTGTACTACAGGTACTTCTCGCCTGACAGCTACACTGTCGGTGCCGTGGAGTTCACGTTGCCGACACAAGGCATTAACTGGTCCACTGTCCGGGGAATGACCTATGTGAACGGCACTTTGCTGTACGGCAGCGTGGACGGAGCGCTACGCGCGGTACCGTTCGATCCCACCGCCAGCGAAGGGATCGCCGTTGATGGCGCCTCGGCTATCGTGGTGGCGACTGCGACCCCGGGGCTGACATGGTCCAATCCGACTCTTTTTTACGCCGACCGGTGATTTCGGTACGGAATCCTTCCGCACTGATCCGGTTGGTCTTCGCGCTCAAGCGGGCCTACTACCGGCTGCGCTACCCGCGTTTGACGCTGGGACGTGACGTGCAGATCCGGGGTCGAATCCGGCTGCGACGCGGGGTGAGCGTCACCATCGGCGACCGGACGCGCCTGAACAAGCGCGTCCGGTTCGCCGGGCCTGGCCAGGTTCGGATCGGTGCTGACTGTCTGCTGAACGACACCTGGATAGGGGCCTGGACCACGGTGACGGTCGGAGACCGTTGCCTGCTGTCGGATTGCGAAATCGTGGACAATACGTTTCATAACGTGGACCCGGCGCGTCGTCACGACCCGCCGGGGCCGCGTACCCGGGCGCCTATCGTCATTGAGGACAATGTATGGATTGGGAGTCACGCCCTCGTCCTCAAAGGGGTCCGGATCGGACGTGACAGCGTGGTGGGCGCCGGTACGGTGGTCCGCGCCGACGTACCGCCACGTGTCGTGGTGATCGGCAATCCCCAACAGATAGTGAAGAGGTTCGATGACTGACAGGAACATCGGGGATATCGACACCATCGACGCCGACGCCGCGGCACGCTCCCGGACGCTCAGTCTGACCGATCTGGGGCGAGTCCCCCTGGCGCGGTGGCGCTGGGTGGTCGGTGGAGCCGTGCTGGGCTTATTGGCGGTTGTCGCCTACTTAGTGTTGATACCGGCGCGCTACACCGCCACGACGGTGGTCACCGTCCGCCCCGTGGTCGCCGACCCGTTCATCTACCCCGGCGCTGGTGCCGACCGGGTGGTGAACATGAACGTGGAGATCGCCTTGGCCAACGGGGACGAGGTGATCGAGGGGATCGCCGAGGAGCTCGGCCAGACCCCAGGGCAGGTCCGCGCCGCCTTGACGGTTGAAGCGCCGGTCGGTGGCCAGATCCTGCGGTTCAGCTATGTCGCGAACAGCGCCGAGCAAGCACGGGCAGGGGCGAACACCGCCGCGGCCAGGTACCTCGAGGCTCGGGAACATGCCTACACCGAGCAGCGCGACACGTTGCTGGAGTCCTACGACTCGAGCATCGAGGAGGTGACCAATCAGTTAGCCCAGGCCCAGGAAGCCCTGGAGACTGTGGCCGATGAGGCCGGGTCCGATTCGGCGGCCGCCGCGGCCGCGGCTGAGCTGGTACGGATCCTCAACAGCCAGCTGGCCTCGTTGACCGAGCGGCGTGGTGAGATCACCGCGGTGGACCTCACCCCGGGCCGGATCACACGCCCGGCGGAGAACAACCCACCCTCCAGCCATGACGCCGCGATCGCCTTCCTGATCATCGGGTTCGGGGGTGGTGCCTTCCTTGGAGCGCTGGCGGCCTTCGCGCGGGAGGCCACCGACCGGCGGGTCCGGGGTACGCCCGAGGCGGTGCGGCTCACCGGGCTGCCGGTGATCGGAGCCATTCGCCGCCCTTCCCGGTGGGGTGGGGCGTCCACCAGCCGCGACGCCAATCGCGACACCGGTCAGATCGACGTCCGCTACCTGGCGTTGAGCCTCACCGCTCGGCTGCCCGGCAACCAGCGACCGCGCACCTTAGTGGTGCTGTCCGCCCGCGACGATGAGGGACGCAGCCGTCTGGTAGCTGACCTCGCCGTCGCCCTGGCTGGGCATGGCCACCATGTCTACCTGTGCGACCCCACGCGCGGAGCGTCCAGCGACAAAGGAACCACGGAGACCACCTCCGGCGCGCGGGCTGCATCCCAGTCCCGGGTCCCCGCTTTGGCGGGCGCCGCGGGTACGCGAAGCGGGAGCCCGGCCGGCGTGGTGCCGGACATAGCCAGCGATGACACGGTGATCATGTCCAGGATCGACGTGTCCGCCATGGACGACGCCACCGTGACCAATCTGAAGGCCGTGAGTGACGATGCCCCGCTTCCTGCGCTTCCGGACGCGGGGGAGGGGGCGGCTGGGACCGTGCGTTTCGGCGTACCCGGGTCGGTGCCAGGGACGCTGAGCGGAGCGGTGCCGCCTGACGCTGTGGTGTTGGTCGACGCGCCCGCCGCGGAATCCGATGAGTACGGGGTGCGGGCCGCGCAACGCAGCGCCGCCGTGGTGGTGGTGTCCCGTGACCGGACCCGGACTACCGATCTGCGGCGCCTGGCCGGGCGGCTGCGTAGCGCCGGAGCCGAGGTCCTCGGACTGGTGATGATCGGAGACACCAGTGACTGACCCCGAGCACCCGCCGGTCAGCGTGATCATCGCGACCCGGGACCGGCCAGGTTTGCTGGAGCGGGCCGTGCGGCACATCTTCGATCAGGACTACCCGGGACAGATCGAGTGCCTGGTGGTCTACGACCACGTTCAGGTGCGACCCCTGGAGGTGGAGCAGCCCGCGGGGCGGCGGTTGGTGCTGTTAGCCAACGCGCGTACCCCCGGGCTGCCGGGAGGCCGCAACACAGGCTGTGACGCGGCCACCGGTGAATTGGTGGCGTTCTGCGACGACGACGACATATGGCACCCCGCCAAGCTGCGTCGCCAGATCGAGGTGTTGCGGGCGGAGCCCGACCGGGGCGCGGTCACCTGCGGCATCCGGTTAACCGGCCCGGGGATCGACCGGGTCCGCTCCGGCCCCACCAAGCCGGTCACATTGGATGATCTACTCGCTGACCGGATCATGGAGGTGCATCCCAGCACCATCCTGATCAGACGTTCCGCCTTGCAGGCGGCCGGGGAGGTCGACGAACAGATTCCCGGCGGGTACGCCGAAGACTACGAGTGGCTGCTCCGGGTCGCCGCGCTCGGGCCGATCGCGGTGGTGCCCGAGCCTTTGGTGACCGTGGAGTGGCACGGGCAGTCGTTTTTCTTCGGCCGATGGGCGATGATCGTCGACGCGTTGCGGTATCTGTTGGAGAAACATCCGGAATTCCAGCGCAGTCCGCGCGGGCGGGCGCGTCTTCACGGCCAGATCGCGTTTGCGTTGGCGTCCTCGCGGCGGCGTCGGGAGGCGATCGCTGAACTGATCCGGGTGGTGCGTCTCAACCCCCGCGAGAAACGGCTGTTCGCGACGATCCCGGTGCTGCTGGGATTGATGTCGGGAAACCAGGTGCTGCGCTTGGCGCAGCGACGAGGGCGCGGTGTCTGACGGCGCCCTCACCGGGAACGCCCCGCCAGGCAGCACCACATCGCGGGTCAGCGTTTCCCGTCTCGCCCCGGTCAGCCGGCTGCCGGTGTGGCCGCTGAGTTTGATGTTCGGCCTGACTCCACTGTGGTGGGTGCTGGGCGGGTTCTACCTGTTCTGGCCTGTGGGGGGCGCCCTCCTGGTCGCGGTGCTCATCCGGCGGGGTGGGGTGGAGCTACCGCGGGTCGTGGGGTGGTGGCTGGCCTTCCTCGGGCTGGCGGTGTTGAGTCTTTTCCGGCTCCCCATAGGAGGCGCGTGGGCGACTCCACTGCTGCGGCTGAGCTTCTACCTGACGGCCCTGGCGGTCCTTGGATACGTCTACCTCGCGTTACGAGAGGGGACGCCGTGGCGTCAGGTGTTCCGGCCCTTGATGTGGTTCTGGCTCAGCCTGGTCGCGCTCGGGTGGCTGGGGGTGCTGCGGCCCGGATTCCACATGGTCACACCGGTGGAGGTGGTGCTGCCTAACGGGGTGGCGTCGAACCCGTTCATCCAGGACTTGGTGCATATGTTCGCCACCGAGTTCAGTCAGGTCAGCAACACCCCCACGCGCCGGCCATCAGCGCCGTTCCCGTATACCAACAACTGGGGCAGCACCTTCGCGTTGCTGCTGCCGTGCGTCATCGCGTACCTGATGTCGGTACGTGACGGCCCGCTGCGGAAGGTGCTGCTGGTCTCACTGCCTCTGTCGCTGCCGCCGGCTTTCTTCACGCTCAACCGGGGCATGTTCGTCAGCCTGGGCGTCGTGATGTTGTACGTGGGTATGCGTGCCCTGGCACGGGGTAACCCGCGGCTGGTGGCGTCGGTGGTGGGGCTGCTACTGGCGGTGGGCGTGGCCTGGTTAGTGATCCCCGTCGATGAGATGATCGCGGAGCGGGTCAGTGAAAGTAACACCACCACCGACCGGTTAGGGCTGTACCTGGAGACCATCCAGCGGGTCAAGGAATCACCTCTGCTGGGCTATGGGGCCCCGGCTGCGGCGGACACCACCTCCGCGGCGGCACCGGTCGGCACCCAGGGCCAGGTGTGGCTGGTGATGTTCAGCCACGGCATCCCCGCGTTGCTGTGTTTCCTGGCGTTTTTTGTGGTCGCGATGCGGCGCTGTGCGCGGGCGGTGACCCCGACCGGTGAGTGGCTGGCGACTGTCCCCTTAGCGACACTGGTACAGCTGCCCTTTTACGGCGTGACCTTTCACAATTTGTCCGTGGCCTTCTTTGCGCTCGGGTTGGCTCTGGCGGCGGTGGACGGGCCGGTGAACCGACCGGTGCTCTTCCGGCGCAGACCGATCGGGGCTGCGCGATGACGCGGATGCCCCGGGTGCGTTTCATCGGACGCGCCAAACCTGTCCACACCACCTCAGAACCGCATCCTTCGGGGAAGCCCAACCGGGGCGGCGCGGGAGGAGAGGTACGCCGCAGCGCGCGTAACGGCGTGATCGGCTTGGCAGGCGCCGCGGTCAGCGGGATCGCTGGCTTCGCGCTCGCGGTGGTGATCACCCGTGGTTTCGGGACCGCCGGAGCGGGGGCCTTCTTCACCGCGATCGGGCTGTTCACCATGGTCGGCGCGATCTGCTGTCTGGGAGCGGACACCGCGTTGGTGTGGGCGCTGCCGCGTCGCCGCCCAGAGCTGGAGAAGGTCAGCGAGACGTGGGCCACGGCGCGCGGGCGGATCCCGATAGACGTCGTGGAGTGGTTCAGTAAACCCCGAACCCTGTACTCCTTGCCGCTGGAGTCACAGGCACCGCCGGTGCGGGCCTCCACCGTGTTCAGTTCGGGCAAGTCAATCGCGGCCCCCGGGAGAGTCGCCGGGGCCCGTCTGCTGCCGGTGGCCCTCATCCCGCCGGTGGTGACGGCGACGCTGGTCGGCGTCGGCGGAGTGATTCTGGCGCCGACGCTGGCGCCTCGAGTGATCGATGACTCCTCAGAAGCGGTCACCCTGCTGCGGTTGACCTTCGCCGCCGTGCCGGCGCTGGTCATCATGACGATCCTGCTGGCCGCGGTCCGGGCTCTGCGCCCCATCAGCTCCTACGTCACCGTGCAGTTCCTGCTGCTGCCGCTGTCCCGGCCGATCCTCATCGCCGCTGTGGCGGCGATGGGGGGTGGGCTGGTCATCGGGATGGGTGGCTGGTTGGCGCCCGTGCTGGTGGCTCTCGTGGTCTGCGCCGGCTTCTTACTCAATGAGTTCTGGGGCGTGTTATTCACGCGCGGGCGTACCCGACGGGCCTCGCTCCGTCCCGAGCGAGGCGACTGGCGTACCCTCTGGGGCTTTGCGTTGCCCCGAGCGGTCTCCGCCGCGATCGACAGCAGCAGCATGTGGGTGGGGGTGGTGATGACGGCCGCCCTGGCCGGGCCGGCCCAGGCCGGGGTCTTCGGGGCGGTGGGGCGTTATGTGCTGGCCGGGCAGCTGGCCATGCAGGGGTTACGGGTGGCGGTGGCGCCGCAGCTGTCACGGCTGTTGGGCGCCGACCGGCGCGATGACGCCGCGGCCGTGCACCGGCAAACCACCACCTGGATCCTGATGCTCTCGTGGCCGGTGTATCTGCTGCTCGCCGCGTTCGCCCCCGGGTTTCTGTGGTTATTCGGGCGGGAGTTCACCGAGGGAGCCACCGCCCTGACGGTGCTCAGCATCGCGATGCTGCTCAAGGTCGGGCTGGGCAATGTGCAGACGCTGTTATTGATGAGCGGTGGCAGCGCCCAACATATGGCGGCGACCGTCATTGGACTGGCGAGCACGGTGACGCTGGGACTGGTTCTGATTCCTGATCACGGGGCCGTGGGCGCCGCGATGGCCTGGGCGGTCGGGATCGCGATGGAGAACAGCATCTGCGCGGTGGCCGCCCGGCGGGCGGTGGGGCGACCGTTGCTGTCTCGCACCCTGCTGCTGACCGCCGTGGGGGTGGTGCTGGCCGTGGGCGGGGTGTGCGCCGCGGTGATCCCCCTGATCGGGCGGGAGGTGACCGGTCTGGCCGTGGCGTTAGCCGTGTTGGCGGTGGGGGTCGCGTTGTCGCTGACACACCGCGCGGTCCGCGCCGCCGTGCGCCGTGCCCTTGCGACGCTGCGCGCCCGGCCGGCGGCGTAAGCCGGCCGATGACCGGTGGGATACGACCGATGGGAACAGGTGGTGAGGTGGATGACGATTCGGGATCGGGTCAAGGAGATGGCCCCCGACGGGTTACGGGAGGGCATCAAACGAGTCCTGGTGCGGTACGGGGAGCGGACAAGCGACCGTCGACCGTTGCCGGACTTCTTGATTATCGGAACCAAGCGGGGCGGCACCACCTCGCTGTGGAACTACCTGATCCAGCATCCCCTGGTGCCCCGCCTCTTCCCCGCCTGGAACACCAAGTCGCCGCACTATTTCGAGGAGAACTGGTGGCGCGGTGAGGCCTGGTACCGTTCCCACTTTCCCACCGTGCGGCAGCGCGCCGCCTTAGAACGCCGACATGGTGGACCGGTCCGGGCCGGGGAGGCCAGCCCGCTGTACATGTTCCACCCCCTGGTTCCGGAGCGGGTGCATGCCCTCATCCCCAACGTAAAGCTGATCGTGCTGCTGCGGAACCCAGTGGAGCGGGCGTACTCCCACTGGAAGGAACGGCGTACCGAGGGACGCGAGCCTTTGGACTTCGCCGAGGCGTTGGCCCGTGAACCGGAACGGACCGCGGGGGAGCGGGAACGCATGCTCGCCGACCCGAACTACTTCAGTGAGCCCTACGACTGGTACACCTACCGCGCCCGGGGCCGTTACCTGGAGCATCTGGAACCCTGGCTGAAACTGTTCGACCGCGATCAATTCCTCTTCCTGATCAGTGAAGAGTTCTACGCCGACCCGGCCGGCACCTACGCCCGAGTTCTGGAATTCCTCGGCCTGCCGCCCTACCGACTGGCCAACTACCGGGTCTATAACGACCGGCGGTCGGCACCGTTGGCCCCTGAACTGCGGGAGGAGCTGACCGAGTACTACCGGCCGTACAACGCGGCTCTCGCTGAGCGGCTCGGGCTGAATCTGCCCTGGTGACGGTTGACGCCCCGGCGCGCGTCACGGTGCCCGCCCTCCTTGACCGGGCCGGCCGCTGGCAGGCCGGTCGATCATGCGGGAAGGCGGGTGGCGAGCAGTCGGGGCAGGGCTGGATGCAGCGCCGGGTTCCAGCCGGCGTCACCGCAGGCGAGAGTCCAGGTCCGCAACCACAGCTCGATCAGGTAAGCGTCCAGGACCGTCCGTTGCCGGATCGCGTCCAACCCCAGCTGTGGACCGTACCGCTCTAGGGCCGCCTCGGCCGCCAAGGTGGCGGTCTCCGCCGGCGCTCCCGCGAGCGTCAACGCGGACTGGAACGCCTGGTGCGCTAGGTCGAACCCGAGCGGTACATCAGAACCGGTGTGCTCCCAGTCCCAGGCGACGAGCCGATCAACACCGTCGTCATCCAGATACAGGCCGAGGTTCCAGGGCACCCAGTCGCCATGCCAGTCACCGAACTCCAACGTCACCTCCGCGTCGCGGCGCTCCAGGGCCGTCACCGCGCGGCGGACCAGCTGCCCGGCCTCGCTATCCGGCCCGGCGGTGGCCTCCTCGGCCCGTCGCGCTAAGCGGCGGATGAAATCACTCCCGCCTAACGGGCGTGGTTCGGCGGGCGGGCCACCCCGTCGGGCGACGGCACACATCGCCGCCAGGTGTGGGCGGGTGGGGTCGGGGAGCCGGCGGACACTGGACGGCAGCGGCTCGATCACAGCCACCACCTGCCCGGCCCACTCCTCCACGGTGAGCAGCCTGGGCGCCAGCGGGTAGTCGGTCTGGCCCTGCGGACGGGGAAGGGAACGCAGAGCGGCGGCCTCGGCCTGAACCAGCCGCCGCGTCGCGGGATTCCAGCCGAGCTTGGCATAGCCACGGGGACGCGCCTGAGCGTCGAATAACTGCAGGGTGGGTTTGTGGTTGGGGTCAGGGGGACGGATGCCGATCGCCGGATACAGCTGGTCGTAGCCGAGGACGTCAGCGAGATGGTCGGCTAACCACAGTTCGCGACTGTCCACATCAGAGGGCACCTCGACGGTGAGCACCGGCATCCGGGACAGGCCCACCAGGCCGAGTCGAGCGGCGGTCCCGAGCATGCGACGTGCGGCACGGACCCGTGACGGGCGTAACGCGTTGTACGCCAGTAACGAGGCGGCCGTGACCTGGCGCGAGACGGTTGGTAACAGGAAGCGAGCCCGGGCCACCGACGGGACAACGGTGAAACGCCCTACCGTACGCCACTGTGGCTGAGCGTTTTGGGTGACATACGCCGCTGATCCGGCAGGATCGCTCACCGTATTTCCGGTCGACCTTGCCGTGACTGATAACTTCACCCTATCGTCGGGAAACACCGCTCTGGTTACCCATCCAAGCCCATCTGTTCGGTGACGTGGGTCGGTGTTTCCATCGATGCTCGGCTGACTGGGCTTGAAGTTTGTCACCTTTGCATTCTCCGAGTACTCGCGTGTCAGGAGGCTGGCGTGTCGCGTCCGCGGCGGGTTCTGGTGGGTGGGGTCCCGGTTGACCTATGTGACGTCGATGAGTTTGTCACGCTCACCACTCAGTGGGCGTCCACCGGTCGGCGTGCTTTGGTCATCGGGATTAACGCGCACGTGGTGAATATGTGCGCCAAGAATCCTGAATTCGCTGCGGTGGTTACCGCCAGTGACCTGAACTTCCCAGACGGCCAGTCGGTGGTCTGGGCGGCACGGGCTTTGGGACACCGGCCGCGCGGGCGGGTCCCCCTGACCCATATCACCGCCCCCATGTGCCGTGCGTGGGTCGCCGCTGACCTGCGGGTTTACCTGCTTGGTGGGCGACCGGGCGTGGCGGAGCGGGCGGCCGAACGGTTACGTCGCGAGTACGGCTTACAGGTGGTGGGGACCCGGGACGGGTATTTCACCGACAGTGACGAGGCTGATGTGATCGCCGACATCAACACCAGCGGGGCACAGGTGTTGATGGTCGGTATGGGAAACCCGCGGCAGGAGTTATGGGCGTACGCCCATCGGGAGCGATTGACACCGCCGGTGGTACTGACTTGTGGGGGTTGGTTCGATTGGACCGCGGGAATTCGCCGCCCGTGTCCCCCATGGATTTACCGATTCGGTATGGAATGGGCCTACCGGTTGGCTCAGGAGCCGCGGCGGCTGTTCACCCGCTACGTCGTAGGAAACCCGAGTTTTATCTATCGGGTAATTCGTTCCTATCGGACGGATATCCGCGATTCGACTGACGCTCTCTAAACTCTAATGTCGTGACAGGCCGCGAGGTCGAGGGTCTTGTCGGGTGAGAGTCAAGATCCACCACTACCCTTGACCGGCTCGCCATTAATCGTCTACTTTCACCTTTGGTGTCCGGGAAGGTGGGCGGCCAGGGCATTACGTCCCAACCTGTCCTGCCACCTTGAAGGAGACATCCGGATGCCCAATCCATCCGGCTTGACACGTCCACTTCGTCTCTTATCCACACCCAGGGCGATAGTCGCGTGGCTCGCCGCGGCCCTCATCCTGATCCCGCTGACCGCCGTACCACGTTCAGGGACAGCGACGGCTCAGGGCCTGCCCTATCAGGACCCATCCCTACCTGTAGCCACCCGTGTGGCTGACCTGCTGTCCCGCATGACGCTCGACGAAAAGATCGGGCAGATGACGCAGGTCGAGCGCAGCGCCCTGCAGTCTGAATCCGATATAGCGACCTACCGGCTCGGTTCGATCCTCTCTGGAGGCGGATCGGCGCCCCCGAATAACACCGCCACGGGCTGGGCAGACATGTACGACAACTACCAGCGCATCGCGCTGTCCACCCCGTTAGGCATCCCGATCATCTACGGTGTCGACGCCGTGCACGGGCACAACAACGTGTGGGGCGCGACGATTTTCCCGCACAACATCGGCCTGGGCGCCACCCGGGACCCTGAGCTGGTCCGTCGGATCGGCGCCGCCACGGCCGAGGAGGTGGCCGGGACCGGTGTGGACTGGACCTTCGCGCCGTGTCTGTGCGTGGCTCGTGATGACCGGTGGGGCCGCACCTACGAGTCGTTCGGGGAGGACCCTGAGATCCCCACAGCGATGACGACCATCGTGACCGGCTTCCAAGGGCCGGTCCTCGGGGGAAGCCCGACCTCTATCCTGGCCACCGCCAAGCACTACATCGGTGACGGCGGCACCACCGGCGGCGTCGACCAAGGCGACACCCGCATCAGCGAGGCTGAACTGCGGGCGATCCACCTGCCCCCCTTCCGCGCGGCGGTCGAGCGCGGCGTCGGCTCGATCATGATCAGCTTCAGCAGCTGGAACGGGCAGAAGGTCCACGGCCACCGGTACCTGATCACCGACGTGCTCAAGGGCGAGTTGGGCTTCACCGGCTTCGTGGTCTCCGACTGGGGCGGCATTGATCAGATTGACGGCCAGCCCGGCTTCACCGGCGCCGAGGTCGCCCAGGCGATCAACGCCGGGATCGACATGGTCATGGTGCCCTACGACTACCGGCAGTTCATCAGCTTGCTGCGCGCCGAGGTCCAGGCTGGCCGGGTCTCCCAGGAACGGATCAATGACGCGGTCAGCCGCATCCTGACCAAGAAATTCGAACTAGGCCTGTTCGAGCGGCCCTTCACAGACCGGACCTACACGTCCACTGTGGGCAGTGCGGAGCACCGGGCGCTGGCCCGGCAGGCGGTCCGTCAGTCCCAGGTGCTGCTGAAGAACGACGGCGACCTGCTGCCGCTACCGAAGAACATCGGCCGGATCTTCGTGGCGGGGAAGAACGCCGATGACATCGGAAACCAGAGCGGTGGCTGGACCATCTCCTGGCAAGGCAGCAGCGGGGACATCACCCCAGGCACCACGATCCTGGAAGGCATCCGCGCCACGGTGGGCTCGGCCAGCACCGTTACCTATAACCGGGATGGGTACGGCATCGACTCTTCGTACGACGTCGCCATAGCGGTGGTGGGGGAGACCCCGTACGCCGAGGGAGCCGGTGACCGTCCTAACTCACTCAGCCTGGACTCCACCGACCTGGCGACCCTGTCTCGGTTGCAGGCCAGCGGCGTACCCCTGGTGGTGGTACTGGTGTCGGGACGGCCACTGGACATTGCCTCCCAGATCAACTCATGGGATGCGTTGCTGGCGGCCTGGCTGCCGGGAACCGAGGGGCAGGGTGTGGCCGACGTCCTGTTCGGGGACTACAACCCCACCGGTCGACTCCCGATGACCTGGATGCGGTCGTTCAGCCAGCAGCCGATCAACCGCGGAGACGGCCAGACCCCGCTGTTCGAATACGGCTTCGGCCTGAGCTACTCCGACGATGAACCGTCCCCCGGGCCGACCACGGCCAGCCCAACGGCCTCGGTCACGCCTTCCGAGTCGAACACCCCGTCGACTGGCCCGACCGGCGGACCGTTCAGCTGCACCGTGAACTACCGGGTGAACAGCCAGTGGAACGACGGTTTCGTGGCCGACGTCAGCATCGGGGTCACCGGAGCGGCGGTGAACGGCTGGGAGCTGCGCTTTACCTTCCCCGGGAACCAGCGCGTCACCAACGCCTGGAACGCCGTCGTCACCCAGACCGGTTCTCAAGTGGTGGCCAGAAACGCCGACCACAACGCCTCGATACCAGCCGGATCGAGTACCTCGTTCGGGTTCCTCGGCTCCTTCTCCGGAACCAACAGTCCACCAAGGAGCGCCAGCCTCAACGGGGTGGAGTGTCGAGTTAATACATAAGCGGCTTCATTCCGGCACCTGGTGACGTGACTTGGCACCCCGCCGGGGATAGCGCGCGCCGGCCTGGTCGTCTTCATCGACCAGGCCGGCGCCTCTGTATGTGAGGACCAGGCGATCAGCCGTAGTCCCAACAAGAACAGGCCGGTACCGGAAGCGAATGCCTTCAGGTACCGGCCTGACTGACGGGCGTCGTGACTGGTGGACCGGGTTTCTCTATCCAGGACTCCTCTATCTCAGACGGCGAGGTTGAGCAGCAAAGGAAGCACAGACGAGAGCAGGTTGTTCACAACCCCCAGAGCGTTGGCGGTGGTGGCGGCGTCGGCGGTGGTGTTGGTGGTGGTCACAACGTTGTTGTTGCTGTCGTCGCGACCGTTGTCGTCGTCCTTGCTGTCGTCGGTGTTTTTGTCGTCCTTGTTGCTGTCGTCGCTGTCGTCGTGGTCCTTGTCGTCGTCCTTGTGGCTGTTCTTGCCCTTGTCCTTACCACACTTGTCGTCGTGGCCATTGTCGCCACGGCCGTTGTGGTTGGCGTGGGCGCTGTCGGAGCCGTGGTCGTCGTTCTTGTTTGAGTCGTCGCTGTTGTTCTTGTTGCTGTCGTCGCTGCTGTCGCTGTTGTTCTTGCTGGAGTCGTCGCTGCTGTCGCTGTTGCTCTTGCTGTCGTCGCTCTTGCTGTCGTCCTTGTTTGAGTCGTCGCTCTTGCTGTTGTTCTTGTTGCTGTCGTCGCTGTCGTCGTGGCCGTTGTTGTTCTTACCCTTGCTCTTGCCCTTGTCGTCGTGGCCCTTGTCGTCGTCCTTGTGGCTGTTCTTGCCCTTGTGCTTGCCCTTGCCCTTGTCCTTATCGCTGTCGCCCTTATCGCTGTCGTCGCTATTTCCGTTATCGCTATTGCCGTTCGTGTGATTCGCGGCGCCGTTGCCATCGAGGACACAGCCGCCTTCAGCAATGGCGATCTCGTCGTGGCGGACAAGTTCACCGAAGCAGGTGCTGCTCTCGTTGTATGACAGCCAATCCCCGGCGAGGAATTCGTCCCCGACCTGCACTGCCTCGGCGAAGTACACATCGTCGGCCTGGGCTGGCGGCGATGTGAACGCGATCGTGGCCGCTGTGGCGCCCACGCCCGCGCCGAGCCATCGCAGTAGGGTACCCGTATTCATGTTTCCTCCTGGAATAGGCGGTTTTGCCCCCTGTCCAGACAGCACTCTAAGGTGCTAACTCGGGCTTTACCGCCATTTCCAGAGAATCGGATATGTCTGGCTTACCCTCACTTGACAGTCGGACACGGACGGGCACAGACAGAACGAGGGGTACGCGGAGATGGAGGAAACCCTCACATCCCGCGTACCCCTCCCAGGAGGGCCGTACCGGTCAAGTGACGGCGCAGACAGTGCCGTTAAGGCGGAATGTTGTCGGCGGGGTATTACGGCTACTCCATGTAGCGATGAACCCGAATTCGGCGCTGCCGCCATTTGCCGCCAGGTGGCCGTTGTAGTCGGCGTTAGTGACGGTTACCTGAGCGCCGCTTTGGGCGGGCGTACCGCCCCATAGTTGAGTGATCTGCTGACCGTCCGGGAAGCTGAAAGTCAGCGACCAACCGTTGATGGAATTACTGCTGAGATTGGTGATACGGACGCTTCCCTGGAATCCGCCCGGCCACTCGTTCGCGATCTGGTAGGCGACGGCGCAGGTGCTCGAGCTGGACGGCGTGACGCTCGCCGTTTGGCTGGGGGAGACGGAGACGGTCGGTGATGCCGAGTGGGTCGGTGAGGCCGAGGAGGACGCCGTCGGAGAGCTGGTCGGGCCGCCGACCGGGTCGGCGTAGAGGATGCCTCGACCGTTGGTGCCGAGGTAGACCCGGCCGTATACCCGGGGGTCACCGGTGATCGCCTCGCCCATGTTGCCGTACTGGTGGGCGTCATCGTTGATCCGTACCCAGGTGGCGCCGGTGTCATCCGAGCGGTACACCCCAGTCACGCCGTCGACGTCACCGACCAGGTACAGCGCCGGGTAGGAGCGTCCCGGCGCCGGCGCTCCGAAACCGATGTTGACCGACGAGGACACGCCGGACACCCGAGTGAAGCTGGCACCACCGTTGGTGGAGCGCCACAGGCCACCCTCGCCGGCCACCCAGATGTCACCTTCCCGACCGGGCACCGCCTTGAATCTCACACCACTGGTGGGCAACCCGGACGTGACCGTGGCGCTGAAAGTCGCACCACCGTCGACGCTCACATAGAACCTGCCGTCGGCGAAACCGTAGAACCGGTTCGGGTTGACCCGGTCCGACTCCACGATGGCGTTGTCGGGGATGCCACGGGATTGGGTCCAGCTGCTTCCAAAGTTCGTGGTGTAGTGCACCGGCACGTCCCGCGACGCCCACACGAAGCGACTGCCGTCCGCGGCGGCGGCGATGGTGCCTCCGTTGTTGATACCGGCCGGTTCGGTGCCTTGGAACCAGGTGGCGCCACCGTCGGTGGAGAAGGCGGCGTGGCTGTCGTTGGGACGGTCGGAGTCGGTGAAGTTACCGGCCCGCACCATGATGTTCGGGCTGGTCTCGGCGTAGTCCAGGCTGGTGGTGCTGGTGAACACCGGATTGGTGAACATCATCGGCGGGACCGCGTTGAGGTCGTCGTGGCGGAACCCGCCGAGGTCACCCAGAGCGCTGATCAGCGGAGCACCTGTGGGTGGGCTGATCAGATCCAGCACCGCGGTCTCTTCCAGACCCCGCACCATCGGACGAATGGTGATCTGGTTCCCGGCGTCCCACTCGGTGAGGTTCGTGGTGCCGTAAATGGTCGCGCCGGTGCCGTACATCATCCGGTCGGAGTTGTGGGGGTCGATCTCCAGTGACTCGGTCATCCACCCCAGCTTGGGAGTCACCTCGGGGGGTTGTGGATTGCCTCCGAAGGTCAGCCACGGCACCTCGGAGATGTCCATCCGGTACCGGAAGGTGCGGTTGGGGTAGCCGGCCCAGTCCCAGATGCGGCTCCACGTCTCGCCCCGGTCGGTGCTGCGGAAGATGATGATGTCCGGCCACCAGGAGATCTGGGTGGCGACCATGATCGTGTCGGGATTCTGCCGGTCGATGGTCAGACCGCTGTAGCCGAAGTAATTGTCGGGGCTGTCAGAGGGAATCGGGCTGATCCGTGTCCAGGTCTCGGTGTTGGTGTCGAAGCGCCAAACATCACCATGGCCACCGTTGTACGGCCCACCGGTGTCACTGGTGGCGATGTACAACTGATCGCCCTCATGGTCGAGTACCCCCTTGTGGGGGATGAACCCGGTGGGCGCGCCCGGCACCACTTCCCAGGTGGCGCCGCCGTCGGTGCTGCGGTAGATGGACTCGCCCAGATCGGCGACACCGACATAGATGACCTGGCTGCGCCGGCCGGGAGACCCGCTGTCCGGGTCGAAGGTCACCCAGACCACGCCCTGGATGTCGTTGAGATATCCGTTGGGGTCGTTGGGGTCCTCGGCGTAGTCACCCGGGTTGGGGAAGGTGGTGACTTGAGACCAGGTCACGCCGTAGTCGGTGCTGCGCCACAGCCCGTGACCGCTGGGGGCGCCGAAGTACAGCACCCGGTTGTCGTTGGGGTCAATCGCTAACCGTTCCCCCATGCCGCGTCCGGGCATGTTGCCGCCGAGGGGGAAGGGGAGCTCAGTGGCTTGCCAGGTTTCACCCCGGTCGGTGGAGCGCAGGATGGCGCCGTTGTTCGGGTCCCAGCCGTTGGTATACATGCCGACCGCCGCGTACACCCGGTCCGGATCGACGGAGTCGGTGGCGATGCTCACCACGCCGTTCCAACCCCATCTGTCCCAGCCCACCCAGTCCAGCAGCGGTATCCAGGACTGGGTGCGCTCATCCCAGCGGTAGGCGCCACCGATGTCGGTGCGGGCGTAGATCAGGTTGGGTTCGGTCTGGTTGAAGATGATGCCTGGGACGAAGCCACCACCGTCGATTCGGACGTTACGCCAGGTGTACGGCTCGGATGCCGCCGCCTGGGCGGGGGAGGGAGCGGTGGTGGTCTGGGCGACCACTGCCAGAGCGCTGGCGACCAGCGTGGTCGTCAGCAAGCCGATGAGGGTTCTTCGCATTCGTTGGTGTCCTCTCCGGCGTGTGCCTTACGGTGCAGCACGCTCAGTGAGTGGGTTTCTGGTGTCGCACGTGAGCGAATCGCCGCCAGCGCGGCTGGAGAGAACAGGAACAAGGCCACCACCGCGCCGAGCGTGCGTTCGCACGTGTCGTGAGTGACCGCGTCGCATGACCGCGACGATGAACTGCGGCCGTAATCCGCAGAAGCCCCCATACTTCCGCGAGCGGTCCATGGCTCCGGTGCTGGCCCAGGTGGGAGAGTCACATATGGGCTTACAGCCTGTCAATAGTTTTACGACTAAACAAACAATTTAAATGTCCACAACTTACTACTCGCCTGGGGAGCCGGCTGGATCGGTCTTGTGTGATCAGTGCGTGGTCAGGAAACCACGCTGGAGGCGCGGACCACCAGCTCGGGTTGGAAAAGAATCTGCCGGTGTTCGTGCGTGGTGCCCTCGGTGCTTTCGGTCAGTAGCAGATCCGCGGCGGTGTGGCCCAACTGGTACTTCGGCTGTCGGACCGAGGTCAGAGGGGTGCTGAGCATCCCCGCGAACTCCACATCGTCGTATCCGGTCACCGCGATGTCATCCGGCACTGTCATACCGCGCCGTCTCAGTCCTCGTAATACACCTAGCGCTACCACATCGTTGACACAGGCGATGGCGGTGGGGGGTCGACGATGCGCGAGCAGCTGATTCAAGGAGGCCTCCCCAGCGTCGGCGTTGAGAGCGGGCAGGGTGACCTCCAGCAGGCACTCCTGAGGATCCAGCCCAGCCTGTTGGATCGCCCGGTGAATACCTCGACGACGGTCGGCGCACTGCCGGATCGTGTCCGGGCCGTTGAGGAACGCGATGCGGCGGTGCCCCAGCTCCAGCAAGTGGGCGGCGGCCAATTCACCACCGCGAACGTCATCGACCGCGACCGCGCACATGTCGTCGGCGGTGTGGTCCAACAAGACAACCGGAGTCCCCCGGGACCGGATGTCGCTGAGCACGTCCAAGCTGGCCTGAGCCGGAGTCACCAGTACGCCCCGGACCCCCTGCTGCTCCAACATGCGCAGGTGGCGCGCCTCCCGTGACGGGTTGTCGTCGGAGCTGCATACGATCACCAGGCCGTCGGCCTCGGTGACCCGGTCCTCCACCCCCCGTACCACTTCGGTGAAGAAGGGGTTGGCCAGATCCAGCACCACCACCCCGACGGCTTGGGCGCGTCCGGCGCGCAACTGCCGGGCCGGGCCGTTGGGGACGAACCCTAGCTCGGCGATCGCGGCGAGCACCCGGGCCCGGGTGGCCTCGGCCACCAGCTCAGGGTTGTTGAGGACGTTGGACACGGTCGCGATGGAGACCGACGCGCGCCGGGCGACATCACGGATGCTGTGGCGTCGCGGCGTGCTCACCTCATTCTCCTCTGCTGCATCGCTCTTCTCTGCTGAGGCATCACTTCGACCGTCACGGCCCGGAGGCTGGCACGGCCCAGAGTGGTACGCGGAGTGTACGCGCACCGCGTACCCCTCTATATCGCCTTACGTGCGTTGTCCGTCACAACCCGTCCTCGCCCCGCACCCGGGAAACGCGTCGGTTGTGAATACCTCGGGGTGGCGCGCGGCGTGCTGGCCACCGTGGCGTGTCACACCACCGAGGGTGAGGCCTGGCCCCGGCGTTGGGTGAGAGGGTGACGTCTTCCGCCTATACAAGATCATTGCACCTTCTCGCGGCGAGGTCAGCGTGTCCTCTCGTGCGTGGTAAAAATTCCAAAAAGAGGTTTATGTCTTAAAAGTAAGATTTAAAACCGCAATCATCAGTTTGCTCAAACCGTGGCAACGATAACGATGTCGTGCGTCGTGTCTTCGTCGGGCACTGTGGGGATGAAGTAGATAGAAACGGGTACAGCGAGGGCGCCTCATGTCGCCTCATGGCTCTGAGGTCATCGGGCTTGGCGCCGTGGGATCGGAGCGCGCCGAGGGAGAGAGCCGCGGGCGAGCCGTCTCAACGGGGCGTACACCCGTGGGGGGCGTGGCCCCGCGGGGGAGGAGTGTGAGGTTGAAGCGTCGTGCCGCGCCCGGTGGTGTTGGGCTGGTGAGGTGAGTAGGATTCCTGAAACGTTTCATTCCGTTCCGGAGGACGCGCCCTCACCAGAGCCGGCCTGGACGCACCCGTTGACCAGCGGCGGCGCCCGGTGCTGACGAGGGCCGGCGAGGCGCCCGGGACGGACGGCGGCGAGGAGGGGTCGTGCGGATCGGATTGTTCGTGACGTGCGTCAACGACCTGCTCTACCCCAGAACCGGCATCGCCGTGGTCACGCTCTTGGAACGCCTCGGGCATCGGGTGGAGTTCCCCGAGGCCCAGAGCTGCTGCGGTCAGATGCACGCCAACACCGGTTACCGGGACGAGGCGGTGCCGCTCATTGAGCGGTTCGCCCGCGTGTTCGAGCCCTACGATGCGGTGGTCGTCCCCTCCGGGTCGTGCGCGGCGATGGTGCGCGACACCTACCCTCGCCTGGTACCGGACACCGCCGGGATCGCCGCCCGCACCTATGAATTGTCAGAGTTTTTAGTGGACGTGCTCGGCGTGACGGACGTGGGAGCCTCCTTCCCCCACCGGGTGACCTACCACCCCAGCTGTCACGGGGCCCGAATGCTGCGGTTGGGCGATCGGCCGCTGCGGCTGCTGCGTGAGGTACGCGGCATCGAACTGGTGGAGCTGCCCGCCGCGGAGGAGTGCTGCGGCTTCGGGGGCACGTTCGCCCTGAAAAACGCCGAGGTCTCCAGCGAGATGTTGCGGGACAAGTGCCGCCACATCCGCGACAGCGGGGCGGAGGTGGTGGTGGCGACGGACAACTCGTGCCTGATGCACATCGGCGGTGGGCTGTCCCGCGCCGGCGTACCGGTGCGGGCCATGCACTATGCCGAGATTCTGGCGAGCTGACCATGTCGACCTCGCCGAGCCGAATCCAGGTCCAGCGACGTGTGCCGGCCCCGTCCACGGTGGCGCGGCGAAGGAGGGGACGATGAACCCGCCGAACCCACTGATCGGGACGCGGCCGTTCCCCGAGGCGGCCGCCACCGAGCTGCGGAATCCTCAGCTGCGGGCCAACCTCACGCACGCCACCCACACCATCCGCAACAAGCGGAGCCGGGTGGTGGGGGAGGTACCCGACTGGGAACAGCTGCGTGAGACCGGTCGGGCCATCAAAGCCGATGTGCTGCGTCGACTCCCGGAGCTGCTGGAGCAGTTCGAAGCCGCGGCGACCGCCGCCGGCGCCACGGTCCACTGGGCCCGGGACGCCGCCGAGGCGTGCGCGTTGATCGCCAGGATCATCCACGCCACCGGCCACCGGGAGGTGGTGAAGGTCAAGTCGATGGCGACTCAAGAGATCGGCCTCAACGAAGCGTTGGAGGCCGAGGGGATCGCCGCTTACGAAACGGATCTGGCGGAGCTGATCGTGCAGCTCGCCGACGACACCCCTTCCCACATCCTGGTGCCGGCCATCCACTACAACCGTTCCCAGATTCGGGACATCTTCCTGCGGCGGATGTCCGATGTGGATCCGTCATTGAGTGATCAGCCGGCGGAGCTGGCCGAAGCGGCGCGGAAACATCTGCGGCGGCGTTTCCTGAACGCGAAGGTCGCCATCTCCGGCGCTAATTTCGCCATCGCTGAGACCGGGACGCTGGTGGTGGTTGAAAGCGAAGGCAACGGTCGGATGTGTCTGACGCTGCCTGAGACCCTCATCAGCGTGGTAGGGATCGAAAAGATCCTGCCGACCTTCAACGACCTTGAGGTTTTCCTGCAACTGCTGCCCCGTTCCTCCACCGGGGAACGGATGAACCCCTACACGTCGATGTGGACCGGGGTGACCCCCGGCGATGGCCCGCAGAATGTCCACATTGTCCTTATCGACAACGGGCGGACCGCGACCCTCGCCGACGAGGTCGGCAGGCAGGCCTTGGCGTGTATCCGCTGCTCGGCGTGCCTGAACGTCTGCCCGGTCTATGAGCGGACCGGCGGCCACGCGTACGGCTCGGTGTACCCCGGGCCGATCGGGGCGATCCTGTCGCCGCAGCTGACCGGGGTGGCGCGCAACAGCTCACTGCCGTTCGCGTCATCGTTGTGCGGCGCCTGCTACGACGTCTGCCCAGTGAAAATCAACATTCCGGAAGTGTTGGTGCATCTGCGGCAGGAGTACGTCAACGACAAACGAGATCAGACCTCGGCGGAGCGGGCCGCGATGCGTGCCCTGGCCTGGGTGATGCGGGACTCCCGCCGCTGGAGCACCGCGTTGCGGGCCGCTCGAACCGGGGGTGGCGTACTCGCCAGCGTCCTTCGGCGTCCCCGGGTACGGCACATGCCGTGGCCACTGTCGGCATGGACCTCCTCCCGCGACGCGCCCCTGCCAGCCCAGGAGACGTTCCGAGAGTGGTGGGCACGCCGGGAACGGAACGGCGGTGAGGAACGGTGATCAAAAAGACCGGACAGTACGGTGGGGCCCGCGCGGAGATCCTCCGTCGGGTCCGAGCGGCGGTGGCTGGCGCACCACCGGTGACGGTGCCCCGGGATTACCACTTCACCCGCCCCGACATCGACCTGGTGGAGTTGTTCATTGAACGGCTCACCGACTACAAGGCGCGGGTGCATCGGGGCGAGGAGGCGATCGCCACCTGCCTGGACGGCGTGTCACGCCTGGCTGTTCCCGCCGGGATCCCGCGACGCTGGCTGTCCGCGTACCAGGGGCAGGTACTGACCGAACCGCTGACCACGGAGACCTTGGACACGGTGGATGCGGTGCTGACCGGTTGCGCCCTGGCGATCGCCGAGACCGGCACCCTGGTGCTCGACGCCGGCCCTGACCAGGGGACACGCGCCCTCACCCTGATCCCGGATCACCATATTTGTGTGGTACGCCGTGAGCAGATCGTCGGCGGCGTGCCGGAGGCGGTGCGGCGCCTGAATCCGACCCGCCCCCTGACCTGGATCTCGGGACCGTCGGCCACCAGTGACATCGAACTGAACCGGGTGGAGGGCGTCCACGGCCCACGGCGTTTGGACGTCGTGCTCGTGGAGTAGCGGGCCACCGACCCGCTCGCTGGGCTTTTCACGGAAGACGCCGTCACCGGGCGTTTAGACGCGCGCGGGGAGCGGCGAGGTGAGGTGGTGGAGTTTCGGCGGGAATACCGCGACCAATTCGATGAGATAAGAACGGTGTTCACCAACGTGGTGGTGGTTCGCGTGGGAAGTGGACAAGCAACGCCGCGCAGCCGGCCGCGACGGGGTGACCAGGCGCGGTGAGGCACCCTTCCCTGGAAGGTACATCTGAAGCGTGGACCATCTGTCTGATGGGCCGGCCTCCGTGGAATCCGATAGATCTGCTCGGGCCTATTCCCTCCGTGTTCTCGTCAACTCCGGAACGGAGTTCTGAATAATGCTCGGTGGCCACCGTTGTCAGGGGAGGAGACGGCGTTGGGTGCCAGGAGTGGCCCGGAGCTGGTTAGGAGTTTGCAGGAGCGGGCAGCCCGGGCTCTTCCCGCGCAGCATGTCGAGATGGTCGACGGATGGTGGTTACGCCACGCCCCCGGACGTTCCTGGTGGGTGGGGTCGGTGCTGCCGCACAGCGACTCCGACACGGAGGAGTTAGCCCACAAGGTGGTCCGGGCGGAGAAGTTCTACGCCGACCGGGGCATGACCGTGCGGTTTCAGATCACCCCTGGGGCGTGCCCGCCAGAACTCGACGCTTTCTTAGCGGAGCGCGGCTACCGCCGTGAGTGCCCGATGTCATTGCGGACCGCCCCCATCAGTCAGGTGCTGGAGCAGATCCGAACCAATGCGCTGCGATTCCGGCTGGACGACTATCCGACGATCGCGTGGTTCGATGTCTGGAACGCGGTGCACGGCTATGGCGATGATCCTGACTCCGAGTGGAACATGCTGGAGCGGGTGACACTGCCGTCCGCGTACGCGTGTGCGACAGACGGCGGAGTCGTCGTCGCGGTGGGCCGTGCGGTCGTCGACACCGGTTGGGCTGGGGTCTTCGGGATGGCCACCCTCCCTGAGGCGCGTGGCAGAGGCGCGGCCCGCGGGATACTCGTCACGCTCGCCGAGTGGGCCCGCTCCTTGGGCGCCGACCAGATGTATCTACAGGTGGAGCAGGACAACCTGCCGGCGCTCCGCCTGTATGAACGGACCGGTTTCAGCGAGGTCTGTGAATACCACTACCGCAGCGCCGAGTGAGGACAGCCCTCTCGGTGTCGTGTCCGCCCGTCAGGGTTGGGGCACGGAGTGCGCGTTCACCCCGTGGGTGAGGCGCGTTTCACCACAGCACTGACCAAGGCCGGCAGGCTGTCGGGCGTTGTTGCCATCCTCACGAATCGGGCAGAGGAGGGGCGATGCGATTCACAATGTGGTTGAATATTTAACTAAATTTGTGATGGCGAGGGGAACACATCATGAGCATCGTGGTGACGGGGGCGTCTGGTCAGTACGGGCGACGCGTCATTGAAGAGTTACGGCAGCGGGTGGACGCCAGCCGGATCGTCGCGGTCAGCCGCACCCCGGACAAGCTGGCTGAGCTCGGCGTCACGACGCGGGCCGGTGACTTCGACGACCCTGATGGGCTGGTACGCGCGTTCGACGGCGCCGAACGGCTCCTGCTGATCAGCACCGACGCCGTGGGCCGTCGGAGTGTGCAGCACCGTGCCGCGATAGACGCGGCGGTCCGGGCCGGTGTCGGACACGTCTTCTACACCTCCATCATCCGAGCCACCGACCCGGATAACCCGACACTGGTCGCGGTCGAGCACCGGGAAACCGAGGAGGCGCTCGCCGCTTCCGGACTGGCGTACACCGCGCTTCGCCACTCCATCTACACCGAGACGCTGTTCGCGCAGGCGAGCTACGCGGTCACGACCGGAGTGTGGGCGGACAACACCGGCGACGAGGGAAAGAGCTACGTCACTCGGGAGGAGCTGGCGATCGTGGGGGCCGAACTGCTCACCGCCCCTGAGCCGCCAGGACCGGTGCTGGACCTCACCGGCCCTGCGGCGGTGACCGGGAAAGACATCGCTGCAATCCTCAGCGACGTCAGTGGCAAGGCGGTGCGGTTCGAAGCGATCACCGACGAGCAGGCCGTCGACGGGATGGTCATGGCCGGCCTGCCGGTGGAGGTGGCGCGCGCGTACGCCACCTTCGGTCGAGCGACCCGCGAAGGGTATCTAAACGTGGTGACCGACACGGTGGAGCGGCTGCTGGGGCGCCGGCCGACCACCGTCGCGGAATTCTTCGCCGCGCACCGCGCCGCTCTCACCGCTTAAACCGCCATCCGCAGACGGTCCATTCCGCTGCCTCGCGGATAACCGGCGAGGCAGCGGACGGGGACAGGGTCAGGCGGTGGCCTGACGGGGACGGGGCCCGGCCCAGGCGGTGCGGGGAGCGGCGGTGGAGCCGCGTACCACTAACTCCGGTCGGAACATGTACTCGGTGTGCGGGGCAGCTTGCCCGGCGATTTCGTCGATCAGAGCGCGGACCGCGGCGATCGCCATCGCCGCCACCGGTTGCCGAATCGTGGTCAACGGCGGATCGGTGAACGCGATCAGCTGTGAGTCGTCGTGCCCGACCACCGAGACGTCCTCAGGAACCGACAGGCCCCGTCGCCGGACGGCCCAGATCGCCCCCAACGCCATCAGGTCCGAGCCGCACACGATCGCGGTGACTCCCTTATCCAGTAGGCGTTCAGCGGCGGCCTGCCCACCCTCGACCCCGAACAGGGATAGCTCCACCAGCTCCTCAAGGTCACCGACCTCCGCCGCCGGGAGGGTCTGCATCGCCGCCCGGTAGCCGGCGAGTCGACGCTGCACCGGCAGATAGCGCAGCGGGCCGCTGGTGAAACCGATCCGCCGGTGCCCCAGCGCCGCCAGATGCCCCACGGCCAGCTGCCCAGCCAGGTGCTCATCGTTGGAGATGAACGGCGCCTCGATTCCCTCCGCGTAACCGTTGACCAACACAATGGGCAGCCGACGCTCAACGAGCCGCTGGTAGCGGCTGCGGTCGGAGGTGGTGTCCGCGTGCAGACCAGAGACGAACACAATGCCGGAGACGTTGCGCTCTAAGAGCATCTCCACGTATTCGTCTTCGGTGACCCCACCGGGGGTCTGCGTACACAGCACCGGCGTATACCCGTGCTGCGCCAAGGCGCCCTCAGCGATCTGGGCGAACATCGGGAAGATCGGGTTTTCCAGCTCCGGAACCACCAGGCCCACCAGGCCGGCGGAGCGTTTACGCAACCGCGCTGGACGTTCATAACCCAACACGTCCAAGGCGGTGAGGACCGCTTGTCGGGTGCGGGGACTGACCCCAGGCCGGTCGTTGAGGACACGGGACACGGTCGCCTCGCTGACTCCGGCGTGTCGGGCGATGTCGGATAGGCGTGCCCTCATGTCCGGCACTGTAACGCACCCCCTGTTGCGTTTTGATGCTGAATAGTTCAGTTGTGAAATGACTTTCCCAATCCTGGAAAATCTTGCGGTGGATACTACGGGGGTTACGAGAAGTGCCTATGAGGGCGCTTACCTCCGTGGTAATCAACCTTCCTCAGCCTATGCCATGACGTGCCGTACCCGGCATTCAGGGCTGGCAACAGGGGCGACACTCTGTTCTGTAAAGACTTCCAAAGCCTGGAAGAAGCTGTTATCGGGGTACGCGCCCTCGCTCCAATCCGGCCCGCCGTGTGATTTGCGAAAAACCACCGCGGCCGCAGAGCGTCATTGAGAAGAAAACGCCGGCATTCGCCGCATGAATGTTGGGTGACTGGTGAACTGCGGCGGGGCCGGCGGGTGGTGGGCACTTCCGCCGGCCCCGATGACAAGAACGGTCCGGGTAGTGACGCCGAGCCCCGGACCGCTCTGTCAAGCGCTGCGTTCGATCTCCCGCTCGAGCTCGTCGAGGAAGGGAGTGGTGTCCACCGCGGCCAGTCGGGTCCGTCCAGCACCCCACCCCAGGGTCGCCCGCCAGCTGCCCAACAACCCGGTGGCCTGCAGCGTCGCCTCATCCACGGGCACCGACTTATCGGCGTAGGGGGCCACGTACAGGGCGTCGACAGGGCAGTACGCCTCACACATGTAGCAGGTCTGGCAGTCCGACTGCCGGGCGATCCGGGGCACCTCACCGACGGCGCCGTCGAAAACGTTGGTGGGGCATACCTTCACGCACAGTCCACAGGAGATACAACGGTCGGCGCTGATGAGCTCGATCACGCGGCTCCTCCTTGGGGGACCGGCTCAGGACGGATAGTGATGTGGTCCAGACCCGACAGGACCAGGCGGTGAGCCTGCGCGGGATCCTGGTGGGGGTACTCGGCCAGGATGTGCATGCCCCGGCTTTCCCGACGCGTCAGCGACGCGGTGTGCATCCACCGCGCGGTCGCGACCATGGCTGCTGCTTCCCGGGCGCGTACCCGCTCCCGGATGCCACGCCCCGGGGTCCCGTGAACCGCCGGCCACAGTGAGTCCACTTGGGACAGTGCTTTCCGCAGCACCGGTTCGCTGCGGAAGTAGCTGATCTGAAGCGGCACCGTCTGACGGCGCACCGCCTCCACGACCGCGGCCTCATCGATCCGGCCGGCCCCGTTCTCAGGCCGTAGACCGGCCCGCCCCACCGGCTTCAAACGCCGATCCCGGACAGCACCCACCGTCCGCGCGTAGAGCGCCGCACCGGCCCCCGCCCAGCGGCCCGAGCAGATCGCCCACGCGGCGTTGTACGCGCCACCCCCGGTGATGGCGCCGTGCGAGCGTTCCCGGGAAGCGGCGTCGCCGGCCGCGTACAACCCGGGCACCGTGGTGCGGCAATCGTCCCCGACCAACCGGAGCCCACCGACCCCGCGTACCGTCCCCTCGAAACGGAGAGTAATGGGGAACCGCTGCCGGAACGGGTCAATGCCCGCCCGGTCATAAGGCAGGAAGAAGACCGCGTGCGAGCGGCGCAGCAGCGCCCGCTTGTCAGGGGTGTCGGCGCGATCCAGCACCGCGTACACCGGACCACGCAGCAGCGCCCGGGCGATCGCGTCCCGGGACCGGCGCGGCAGGACGGTGCCGTCGGCGGCGTACAGGGTGGCGAAGTTCAGCAGCCGGTTACGCGTCACGGTGCCGTATTCGGCGCTGGTGCCGTAGGCGCGGCTGAACTCCATCCCGGACAGCTCCGCCCCGACCTCGGCCCCCATCAACAGGCCATCCCCGGTTAGCACGTTGCAGCCCAGGCCTTTGCTGAGGAAAGCGCAGCCACCGGTGGCCAGCACCACAGCCGACGCGCGTACCTCCCAATCCCGACCGGTAAGCCGGTTCAGGCCACGGGCGCCCCCGACGCCGTGGGCATCGGCCAACAGCTCCAAGGCCGGGCACTGGTCCAGGATCCTTACCCCGGCACGCCGCACCACCCGGCGCATCAAGCGCATATACTCCGGCCCCTGCAGGTGATTACGCAAGGGAACCCCCTCGGCGTCCCGGACGAACGGGTACCCCCACTCCTCCACCAGCGCGAGGCTTTCGTAGACGCCGTCGAGAACCCGGTGGATCCACCGGACCTCATTGAGCTGGCCACCCGCGGCGAGCCGATCGGCCACGGCGGCCTCCCGCAGCACCGGATCCGGCGGCACATACAGCAGGTTCGTCCCACCCGGGGCCGTGGCGCCGCTGCTGCCCAGGTAGCCCTTCTCCACAAGCACCACCTGCGCGCCGTGCCGGGCCGCGCTCCACGCCGCCCACGCGCCGGCTGGGCCGCCCCCGATGACCAGGACATCCGCCTCCAGAACATCCCTCTCCGGCCCAGCGGCGCCGCTGACCGTCACACCAACACTCACCGCGACACCTCCGGTGAATCCGCAACCGCCGACCACGAACGCGCACCCGAGGAGTCGACCCCGTCGGTGGGGTCCGCAGCCTGGAGAGCAGCGTCGCCCTGGGACGCGTCCCGGGGGTCGGCGTCACCAACACGCTCCTCAACACCCAAAGCGCTCAATAGGCGAGCACGCAGGGCCGTAAAACCGGCCTCCGAACGCGACCTGGGTGTCGGGAGCGTCACGGGCAGGTCCAGCGAGATCCGTCCCCCCTGCAGGACAACCACCCGGTCGGCCAACAGGATCGCCTCATCCACGTCATGGGTCACTAGCAGCACCGCCGGCCGGTAGCGATGGCAGAGCCGTTTGAGCAGCGCGTACATCTTGATCCGGGTCAAGGCGTCCAACGCGCCGAACGGCTCATCCAGCAGCAACAGGTGAGGCCGGCGCACCAGGGCGCGGGCCAGCGCCACCCGCTGCGCTTCACCACCGGACAGGGTGGCGGGCCAGGCCCGTGCGTGACTGGCCAACCCCACCTCTTCCAACGCGGCGTACCCGCGCTGACGCGCATCGGGCTCCCGCAGGTTGAAGATGACGTTGGCCAGCACCCGTTTCCACGGCAGCAGACGCGGATGCTGGAACACCACCGCGCGTTGCGGCGGGACCAGGACCGAACCCGTCACCTCCGGATCCAGACCCGCCAGGGCCCGCAGCAGGGTGCTCTTGCCAGACCCGCTGTGCCCCAGCATCGCCACGAATTCCCCCGCGCCGATGGTCAGATCCAGGCCGTCCAGCACCGTGTGGTCGCCGAAGCGGCGCCTGACCCCCGTGACCACCACGGCCGCTTCCGGCGGCGCCTGCCCCTCGGGGACAGGGGCGTTGGAAGCGGAGGGGATCACGTCCCCTGGAAGCCGGGACGCCATGCCAGCAACCTCCGTTCCAGGAAGCGGACGAACGCGTAGCTGATCATCCCGATCACGGCGTAGATCACCAGGATCAGGACGGACACCTCCGACTGCAGCAGGTTCTGTGCCCGCGTCATGAGGTATCCGATGCCCTCGGTGGTGTTGATGGTCTCGGCGAAGATCAGGCTCAACCAGGCGCCGCTGAGCGCCAGCCGCAGCCCCACCAGGAAACCGGGCAGGCTCCCGGGCAGGATGACGTGCCAGATCAGGGCGGCCCGGCTCGCCCCCAAGGTGGTCGCCGCCTCCACCAACGCGTTATCCACGCCCCGGATGGCGCTGTAGGTGTTGATGTAGATGGCGATCCCGACGCCGAGCGCGATCAGCAGGATCTTCGGCTCCTCACCGATCCCCATCCACATGATCAGCAGTGGGGTGAGGGCGTAGTTAGGGACCGCCTTGAGGATCTGCATGGTGGAGTCAAGCAGGTCCTCACCGATCCGGGTCAGCCCAGACAACACCGCCAGCACCGTGCCACCGAGCACCCCGAACAGCAGGCCGTACAACACCCGTTGAATCGAGGCCCACACGTGAAGGAACAACTCACCGTCGGCGATCAAGTCGGTGGTGGCGCCCACCACCGCGCCCGGCGGGGGGAACAGGTCAGGGTCCAGCAACCCCGTGGCCGACGTCGACCACCACAGCAGCAGCAACGCCACCGGCCCGTACAGCTTGCGCAGCCAGCGGGGGAGGAGAACCCGCTTCGTCGGCCGCGACGGGCCAGCGACCTCAATAAGCGTCGTCGGAGGGGACGGCCTGGGCTCCCGGCTCGCCGCGAGGGAGCCCACAGGCGTCGTCACGCGAGAATCCAGGGTTGTCACGGCCGCACGATCCATTCATCGATGTCGAAGTCGCTTTCCAGCAGGCCCTGCTCACGCAGGAACTGCTGGGTCGCCGCCAGCTGCCGGATCCCCTCCTCGGGGAACGGCTCGGTGTTGTACCGCTCCACCGGCTCGGCTACCGCCGCGACCTCCGCCGTGGTGTCCTCCAGGTCAGCCACGTACTCCCAGTAGGCCTCCGCGTTCTGGCGGATGTGCTGGTTGACGGTGACCAACGCCTCCTGCCAGGCCTCCACGAAGCCAGGGTGGGCGTCCAGGAACTCCTGCAGCGCGGTGGTCGGTTCGGTACTCAGCAGCTCTGGGTGATTCGACGCGCGATCGATGACGATGTAGCCCTCCTGCTCCAGCTCAACGGCGGTGACCCCACCCACCACCGTGGCGTCAATCGAGCCACTCGCCAGCCCAGACAGCGATTCCGGGGTGGGAACATTGGCGATCTCGATCTGGTCCTCCAACCCAGCGGCGTGCAGCAGACCGTAGGCCACCCGGTGCCGGATCGTGCCGTGCGGAGCGGTGACGGTGCCCCCGACCAGGCCCTCGATCGTGGTCGGACCGTCCTGCCGACCAATCAGCCAGGTGTCACCGTTGATCGCCGCCAGCCCGAGCAGGCGGGTCTGGGCGCCACTGCCTCGCGTGGCTAGAGCCGGGAAGTCTCCCGTAACCGCCACATCGATCGCCCCGCTCACCAACGCCGAGCTGACGTCGGTCCCGGCCTGGAAGAACGAGAACTCAATGTCGGTAACCCCCGCCGGACGCAGCGCCTCCAGGAACAGGTCATGCTCATGCCCCCAGCCCAGGTTGCCCTGCGGTGTCCCGGTGACCGAGGTCATCCCGATCCGCAGCGTGAAACCGTCCTCCCCAGACGCCTCCCCGCCCCGGCCGCACGCCGCCGCCAGCAACGCCATCACCAGGGCGATGACAGACAGCAGGGGTACGCGCGGGCGCGCGCTGGGGTGGCCGCGCGTAGGCGTCCACTGCCGGGAAGGTGCGGTGGTATGCATATGGTCTCCTCTGAGTGACACAAAGGGTGGGGCCGCCGACAGGCGGACAGGGCCCGCCAGCCACGCCGGCGGGGTCGACGAAGAATCGCCGGCGGTGCCGGTGGGCGGGGGTAGTGGTATGGAAGCCACGCGTCGGTGCGTGGCCATGCGTTCACAAGGACCGGCGGAGCGAATCGGTACTGATCGGATGCGTGCCCGTCCGGCAGCTACAACCGCTGCCGGGCATGGGGATCACCGAGTGAAGAGTGCAGCGGGAAATGGGGCCGGATCCGGCGCGCTCCATCGGGAGACTCTCTCGGGTGGCGCTACGGCGCGCCGTCCCGATCCGCCGGTCACGATGCTCCGATAAACGAGGGGAACCAGCGGCCAGGCGACTGGGTGACCGCTCAACGTGAACATCGGCAAGCGGCTGGGACGCGGCGGTGCGTCCCGACCGCTCCGCTTGGCGCATACACCCGGCTCATGTTTCTGACGATAGGTGATCCCGAAGAGGTAGGCAACTATTCCCATCAATTTAATGGGGAATATCTCTGCTGCTTGAAGGGCGGTGACGGTGGTGACTCGGCCCCATCGTTGGGATGATGCGAGGGTGCGTCCCGCCCACCGTCCTCACATCCTGTTCGACTTTTTCGGCACCCTCGTCGCCTACACCCGCAGCCGCGCCGACCAAGGGTACGCCCGCTCCTACGACCTAGTGCGGCGGTTCGGCGCCGACTTGGACTACCAACTGTTCCTCGACACATGGGTGGCGACCTGGAGCGAGTTCGACCAGCGAAGCGCCGCCGACCACCGTGAGTTCCCTGTCACGGACGTCAGCGCTGGCTTCCTCACTACAGTGCTTGGACGCCGACCTAGCGACGCCGAGGTAGAGACCTTCACCGCCGTGTACGTCCGGGAGTGGAGCGCCGGAGTCCGCCACCTACCCGGCGTGGCCGACATGATCCGGCAACTGGCGGACGGGCGTCGACTCGCGGTCGTCAGCAACGCCCACGAAGCCGACCTGGTGTCCGAACACCTGAAAGCGATGGGGCTGCTGCCGTACTTCGACGCCGTCATCACCTCGATCGAAGTGGGCTGGCGCAAACCACACCCGGCGATCTACACCACCGCACTGTCAGCCTTAGGGATCGACGCTGAGGAAGCCGTATTCGTCGGCGACACCTATGAACCAGACTTCGTCGGCCCCGAACGGCTCGGCATCCGAGCGTTCCTGATCGACCCGGACCGGCAAGCGGCGGTGCCTGAGGAGCGTCGGCTCACCTCAATCCTGGACCTGCCGAACCGGTTACGCGGGTAGCCGCGGCTGCGTGAGCCGCTGGTCCGGCGTGGCTCACCGCACCCGGCCGGATCTGAACAACCACCGCTTCAGGCCCTGTCGCTGCGCTGACATCGCTTGATTTCTGCCTGATCACTTGGGGTACGCGCTTTCACCGTGTCTGCGGGCGCACCTATATGCTGGCAGTGTCTTCTGCTCCAGCGAACCAGCTCTCTCGCCGTGACGTTCGGTGCTGCTACAGGGCGCTCGAGAACCACTTCGTTAGACGCGATCCTTCTAGGGGTGATGAAGCAACCCTAACCTCAAGTCGCAGGTCAGGGCTGCTTTTCGAGGCTTGGTTGGGTCGATTTTTGCAGCGGTCCGGCGGTTGTGCATCTGTGCTGGTCAGAGCGTCAAAGTTAGATGATCATGGATGTGGCTCTGAGCTGAGTGCTCAACGTGGCTTCCTAATCCCCGAAGGGTACCGATGTTCAGCTTGGGGAGGGGAGCGGCTAGGAGACCAGCGGTGACCTGGGCAGGGCTCTAGTAAGAGGCCGGGGCGGGGAGAAAAGCAGGCACTGGCAGACCCGCCCCGGCCGTCTGGTCAGACTCAGAGGGTGTCTGGGACGTCGTGGGTTTGGTTGAGGAGTTCGGCGAGCCCAGCGGCGTTGGGAGCGCGGAGCGGGGTGCTGTTTGGGCGGCAGGCGACCCAACCCGTGCACTGTCCGTCGTCTCCGATCTCCCGATAAACCAGCCACCGAAGGTCGCTGTGCAGGGCTCGGTACAGCTCAGCATCGCTGGTCTGGGAGGGCGGTGACCAGGGGTCAAGCTCATGGGCCCTACTTGGTGGCTGCGTACTGGTCATCGTCGTTCTCCATGACACCCGACGACGAGAAGACCGCGACTGGTAATCGTGAAAGCATAAATATGGAGCGTTACGGATTTATTACGCGTCATCAAGGCTGGCGTGCCGTATAGGGACGCTAGGTCTCGTCCTCAGCGCTGCCCTCAACGCTGAAGAAATCCGCGAGGGCCCGCTGTGCATCGTTTAACGTGTGGGCGCGGCTTTTGAGGATCTGCTGCGTCACGATCCGGGCTGACAGCTGATACCGGAGCCATCCGGGAACACTGAACCGAAGCTCGGTCATGATCTCGGTGGCGCGGTCGATGTCGCCGGTCAGGATGGCTGCGTGTGCCACGTTGACCTGGTGACGGGGCCAGCCGCTGATCCGTCCCGCGTTCTTCGGTACCGTCTTGGCCTCTGCTAGCGCCTGATCCGGGTGACCCTGCAGCAGCTTGTTCTCCACGCGCTGGATACCGGCGGTGACTGGGCCGAATGTCGCATGGCCGGGGGCGCCTATTTCACGGCCTGCCTTTGTCGCCGCGGTGGTGGCCAGCGTCGTATATTCCTCGGCTTCCTCGGGCTTGTTGTTTCGGAGCGCGGCGGCGCCGGCGCGGCGGAGTAGCGCACCCCACGCGGCCAGCTGCTCCGGGGTTGCCGTGGATAGTCGCGGTTGGAGAACATCCGCCCACGTTGTACACAGTCGCTCGGCGTCATCGAATCGGCCCTGGCGCATCATCGTCCAGGCTTGGCTGGTGACCACGGAGCTGATGAGGGGTTCGTTCTCGACGTGTTGCGCATCGGTGAGCGCGTCGTAGAGCGCGATGAGGGCCAGATCGTGCTGTCTAATTTGGACCAGGTAGCGGCTGACGATACCGAGGAGATCACCGCGGACCGCTACCGCTTCTCGTGTCCCGTCTAAGGCGGCTACATGGTAGTGCGCGCTTCGGACCAGGGCTGGTGCCAGCTGGGCCATCTCGTCGTACTGGTCCGAGTCGTACAGGCGGGCTAATTTGGCCACCGCCTGCCGCAGTCGAGGCAGATCGGGTTCGGGCTCCACGTCGGGGTGAGGCCACAGCGGCCCCTCGGGGCCTTCAGGGGGAAGGAGCGCTGACCTGATGTCGGCCAGTACCGCTTCCTGGTCCTGCTCCTGGAACGGCTCTGGCGCCCCAGGGGCCATCAGCGTCGCTGTCTGAACGCCCAATACCTGAGCGATCGACAGCAGGGCTTCCACAGGGACTGACCCGCCCAGTTCTAACGTCCGTACCACCTGCGGGCTTAACCCGGCGGCTTGGACTAACTCCTGCTGAGTGAGCCCGCGACGTCGACGCAGCTCCCGGACTCGGTCGCCGATACTGAGGTGCTCAGACACGACCCGGCCTCCTCACCTATAGGTATTTGACGCGTCCACAAGTACGCGTGGACTCCGTGTCATCTCTGTGGAGCTACGACCGTTCTGCGTATCCGTCACGCTTTGTGGCTGATCTGTTACAGAAAGATGTTTTGGGTGAGTATGGGGAGCGGTCGGCCAGGCGTGCGCTGTCCTGCGGTGAGGGCCGGTCAGGGGTGGTGCGACGTTGTGTGTCGCGGGTTTACCGGATGAGGCGTCGCTGACGCGGCGCGGGGTCGGCAGCCACGAGACGTACGCGGACAGCGCTTTCTATAGATGTTGATCTAGTGTAAAGTGAGATAAACCACGCTGACTGATTGAAGCGGTCCGATATCGGTTATTCGGTCAGCCGATCGGTCGGTATGGTGCCGAGCCGCGAGCCCAACGAATCAGTCATCGAACGTGCCACCCTGCCCGGTCCGGCACGGCGGCGTCGCTCGGATCCCTTGAGTGGGCGCCAGCGCCGTCCCGCGCGGGAGGGGTGCGATGGGGGTCAGCCAGCGCATCGGAGTACCTGGCCGCGGTTCCCCACCGGATCGACTATCCGTAGTGGACAGACGACCAGGTCGTGTCAGCACCGCACAGAAATCCGCCGGGACGACGCGCGGGCGTATCGCGGGCTCGAGATCGAACCCCACGGGAAGTGATGTCCAGGCCGAGGCCCTGCTCGAGGGTGTTGAGCAGGACCTCCCTCCGACACCCAGGGAGGACAGTCCTATGTGGAGTAAAAGCACAAGACCACGTAGCGGCGGAACGCGACGGCGGTCGCTGGTTACGGGAAAGGGGCGGCTATGTCATGCGACCGTGATGTTAGCGCTCACATCCGTGCTGTTGCCTTTCGCGGTGGCCAGCGGTCAAACCCCGGCGGCGGCGTACCCCGCTCCGGGCTACGTGACCGGAGACATCGTGGTCCACGACCCGACAATGGTGCGCCGTCCGGATGGCCGGTACTTCGTGTTCTCCACCAACGACGGCATCCAGATCCGCACCTCCACCGACCGGATCCACTTCAGCTTCGCCGGCCGGGTGTTCCCCAACGGCGTGTCCTGGGCCGCTCCCTACGCCCCGAACACCCGCGAGCTGTGGGCGCCTGACATCTCCTACCACAATGGACAGTACTGGCTGTATTACTCGGCCTCGACGTTCGGTTCGAATGTCTCGGCGATCGGGTTGGCCACCAGCCCCACCGCGGAACCGGGAACCTGGACCGACCGGGGCATGGTCTACTCCTCCAGCCGAAGCAGCGACTACAACGCCATCGACCCGAATCTCTTCGTTGACCCTGCCACGGGGCGGTGGTGGTTGACCTTCGGGTCGTTCTGGACCGGGATCAAGATGATCGAGATCGATCCCGCCACCGGGAAGCAGGCGCCGTGGAACACCACCCGCTACAGCCTGGCGCAGCGGCCGTCCTCAACCGCTATCGAGGCCCCCTACATCGTTTACCGGAACGGTTACTACTACCTGTTCGTCTCGTTCGACTACTGCTGCCGCGGAAGCTCCAGCACCTACCGAGTGATGGTGGGCCGCTCCACCAGCGTCACCGGGCCCTACTACGACCGGGCGGGCGTACCCATGATGAACGGAGGCGGCACCGAGATCCTGGCCAGCCAAGGCAACGTCAGAGGCCCGGGGCACCCAGCCGTCATGGTCGACACCGACCAGACCCTGCTTATCTACCACTGGTATGACGCCAGCGACGGCGGCACCCCCAAACTCGGGATCAATTTCCTGAGCTGGGACTCCGCCGGCTGGCCCTACGTCTGGTAGGTCGCGCCCGTGCGTCAGGCCGGAGCGGGTCCGGTGCCTGACAGAGCGCTCGTGACGGCCCCGGGTCGGGTTCACCGGCCTGGGGCGTCAGCGCTCCAGTACAGCGGCACCTCGACCGGACCCCGCAGCACCGTGCGTCGCCACTGGATCTGCTCGGCGGGGATCGCCAACCGGGGCGCGGGCAGCCGATCAAACAGCGTCAACAACGCCTCGGCCAGCTCAACCCGTGCCAGGTGCGCGCCCAGGCAGTAGTGGACGCCGTACCCGAAGGTCAGGTGGGCGTTGTCCTTCCGGTCCCAGCGGAGGGTGTCAGGGTCATCGAACCGCTCCGGGTCCCGGTTGGCCGCGCCCACCGATGCCATCACCGCCTCCCCCGTGCGGATCGTCTGACCGGACAACTCCACATCCGCGACGGCTATCCGTAGCTGGCCGGTCTCGGACAACCGGTTGAACCGCAACAGCTCCTCAACCGCCGCGGGCACCAGGTCAGGCTCCCGACGGAGCCGCTCCCAGCGCGCAGGATCCCGCAGTAGCTCCACCACGAAACAGCCGATCTGGTTGGCGGTGGTCTCATGCCCGGCCGCCAGCAAGCTAGTGGACAGTCCAATCAGTTCAGTCTCGCTGAGCCGGTCAGCGCCGTCCCGCGCCAGGATGAGTTCATCCAACAGATCCTCCGGCTGCACTCCCGGCGTGGCCAGCCGTTCCCGCTTGGCGCGGACCAGATCCCGGAAGTAGTCCTCCATGGCGTCATACGCCGCGCCGGCCGGCTCAGCGTCGGCGGCGTTGAGGCTGTAAACCACATCGGTCCAGCGCCGCAGATCGTCTCGTTGCCGGTCGGGGACGCCCAGGATCACACACATGACCTCCAGCGGGAACGGGCGGGCGAACCAGCGGACCAGATCGGCCGGCTCTCCGGCCGCCAGCAGCTGATCGGCGTACTTCTCGGCCAGTTGCCGGATCCAGGGCCGCAGCTGCTCCACTCGTCGCCTGGTGAAGGTGGGGGAGACCAGGGCCCGCAGCCGCGAGTGCTCCGGCGGATCCAACGCCATCAAGGTGCCGGGACGGGGCGGGGTGGCGGCGGGGAACGGAGCGCCTGGGCGTACTACGGCCGCCCGGGAGAAACGCGGATCAGACAGCACGGTTTTCACGTCGGCGTACCGGGTCACCAACCAGACCGGGTGCCCTGTGGCGGTACGCGCCCGCGTGACCGGCGCCTCCTGACGCAACCAGGCCCAGGTGGGTGAGGGATCGAGCGTGAACGCGTCCGGAAGCGGAAGTCTGATCTCATATCCGTCACGGGAGGCCGTCATGTTCAGAGCATTGCCCAGGACCTTGGACCACCGCCAGCCCGGAAAACCTTCGCGGCCTGGGCAAGACACGGAGCGCAAGAAGGCATAGGACCTGAGGCAGGCCACTGGTGAGCGGTACGCGCGGGAGCGCGCGGAGCCTCCCCTCAGGGAATGAGCCGTGCGGCCACGTGATGGATTGTGACGAGGACCGCACAGATGACGATCCGCGAAACCGGTGTCCGGAGTGGACGGGTTGATCTCGTTGTGGTGGTCAGCGTGATGGTGGTCATAGGGGTCAGTTGCCGTGCCGACACCGATGACAGCCGCATGGTCGCCGGTAGGATCCGTTTGGGCACGGTGGAGGCCTCAGGACGACGGATCTGGTGAACGGCAGGGAGTGGCGTGGCAGTGATGGCACGCCCCGGCTCGTCAACGTTGTCACACCCCCAGCAACAGGGCGAGGAGCCCGATGAAGCGGGGGAGACGGTGGCGACGGATGACCCGTGGTTGAGCGTGGGGCTGCGTCGCAGCATGCGGATCACGGCGATCCGGCACACCCGCGCTGAGGGCGGTTACTGCTCTTGGTGCGCGGAGATATGGGGGGTACGCACGCCGTGGCCCTGTTTCGCCATGCGGATCACCCAACGCCTGATGGAGCTGCTTCAGTAACTGTTTCGTGCGGCTGATCCGCTCCTGCCGTTGACCCCGCGGCATGTTCAGTCGCAACCGCATCCACATGCGGGCCCAAAAGCGGCGGAATCGAATCATGGCCGCCCCATCCGCCCATCCAGGGCCGGTGACGGGGCAGCGGGGCGGCCGTACGACGTGCCCCGCGTACCTCTTCCCTCCGATGGCCGGGCGCGGCCACCGGAGGGAAAGCCGAGCTGGTGTGCGGTCAGGCCGAGGCCGGCTCCTCCTCATCCTCAGGCGGCAGGGTGTCCATGAAGGAGCTGACGGAGAAGACCGCCCGGCCGGCGCCGGGAGGACCGTAGCCGGGGGGTGAGGTCAGGCCGTGGGTCTCCATGGCCTCGCGGTAGGTCCGCAGCAGCCGGATGTGGTACTCCAACGGCGCGCCCTCGGGGTTGGCGCGCCCCAGTGGGGTGGTGGGCTCCGGGCACCAGGTGGTGAACCGTGGTGTGATGCCGTGGGACATGAAAAAGTCCAGTCCCTCGCGGGTGGAGGCGATCGCCTCGTCCACAGTGGTGAAGCCGTGAGGGGCCGCCATCTCGATCCCGGCGACGAAGTTCGGGATCACGTTGCGGGGGCCGAACACCTCGGCGGCGTCCAGGATGCGGCGGTGCCACTCCTCCCGCCCCACGTACCGTTCCTTACCGGGGCAGTACAGCGCGAACAGCCGCTTGTCCCACACCTCGTAGTTGGGGTGGTAGATCTGGATGCCGTAGTCCCGGAACCGCTGTACGTCTTCACGCGGCAGGGCCTGGGCGACGACCTTCCCGATCCAGCGTCCGGGGAAGCGGCGTTCGATCGCCTCGGCGTACCGGCCGTAGAAGTCGGCCTCCCGCAGACCGTCCACTTTGGAGGTAATGGAGCCGCCGGTGAGGGTATACGCGCGGGACAGCCGCTCGGTGTCGTACCGGTCGATGATCTCCAGGGCCTCCAGGACCTCCTCGACGGGTTTGACGCCGGTGTAGGGGCGTCCCGCCGCTTTATGCTGGCGCCAGTTGTGGTTGATGTCGCAGTACTGGCACTCCTCCTTGGCGCCGAAGTATTGGCAGACCCGGAACACCGTCAGATAGATCAGGTACCCCCATTGGATGGTGGGCGCGACCTCCATGACGGACTTACCGTTAGCCAGGTTGTGCCGGTAGTAGTCCGGCATGGGGGGTACCCCCACATCCGCTAGCGGGCGTCCCTCCAGGAACAGGCGCAACGCCCCGTCCTCGTCGGCTTTGACCTGGTAGGGGGAGGCGGGGTTGACCCGGACCGAGACCACAGTGCGGCGCAGCTGGTACGGGCCGCCGGTGAGCACGATCTCCTCGGGTGGGCGGCGCAGCGCGGCGGTACCCAGCTCAGGCAGGGTGCGGTGGTCGAAGGAGAAGATGAAGTACGACTTGGGTTTGACCTCGCCGTGCTCATTGTCGGTGAGCGCGGACTCGTCGAAGGCGATCCCGCCGCGGAGCAGGTCCTCTTTAATGACGGCTTCCCGTGGCACGTCCGGGAAACGACCCATCAGATCCTCGAGCTCCGCGGTGCGTGTGTGCTCGGCACGGGTCTGCATGCCCCCACGGTAGACCACCCGTCTGTCGGCGCATTCCGGCGAGCGTGCTGCTGAGGGCGTACATCACGACACGTCGCCGGGGGGAGTGGCTGGGAGGCACTGTGTGTGTGGTGGGGGGAGGCCGCGCCGCGGCTGTGTCGGCACCGGGTGTGGCAGGTGCGGGTGAACCCCACATTGAACCCTGCGTCATTGGGAAATCACCCGCCCGCGCTAGGCGCGACTGGTACTCTCACTCATAGTCGGTATTAGAGATGTATTAGTGATCTTCTGGTAGAAACCTGCTACGCCAGCAGCAATCGCATATCAGAGGTGTTCCGCGCTGTGGGTGCGCGGCGGGTCTGAGGGCGAAGGCCTGTTTTTGAAGGCCTGTTTTCTCGTGATCTGGTCCCGGAGGGGGCTTATGGTCATCGATCGGTATGTGGCCGGCCGGCGGCGGACACGCTACCCCGTTCCCGAGGTGCTCAGTGACCACTTGTCGAACGTCATCCGGTACCTGGGCATCAATTGCGTCCTGGATGTCGGCGCTCACCTGGGGGAGTACGTCCGGCTCCTGCGGCACGATGTGGGGTACGCGGGCCCGATCATCTCTTTCGAGCCGGTGACGCGTAACTACCGTCTCCTCTCCGCCGCGTGGGATACCGATCCGCAGTGGCGAGGATTCCGCTTCGCCCTCGGCGATACGGACCGCACCGAGAAGATCAACATCTACCGGGCCAGTAATCTCAGCTCCTTTCTCCACTCCAGCCAGTACGGCCGGGAACGCTTCCCGGACATGAACGATCCGCCGGAGCGAGAGGTCGTCGAGGTGAGGCGACTGGACGGGCTGTTCGACTCCCTCGGACTCTCCGACCCTCCACGGATACTCCTCAAGATCGACACTCAGGGGACGGATACCCAGGTCCTGGCAGGCGCCCGCAAGACCCTGGAATATGTGGTGTCCTTGCAGACCGAAGTGCCTGCTCAGCGCATCTATGAGGGGATGCCGACGCTGTGGCAAGCCCTGCGGACCGTGCTGGATCTGGGATTCGAGATCAGCGGGATGTTCCCCATCACCCGAGACGACGATGACCTGAGGGTGGTGGAGTTCGACTGCGTCGCCATCCGACCCGAATGCGATCCGGACCGCCGGGACGGCAGGTTGATCGTCAACTCATGACGACGACGCTGCGCAGCACAGCGCCTTGCGTCATCCGGTCAAAGGCGCTCTCCACATCCTCCAGCCCGATGGTCTCGGAGACGAACTTGTCCAATGGCAACCGGCCCTGCAGGAACAGGGAGACAAGGGTCGGGAAGTCGCGTTCCGGCAGACAATCGCCGTACCAGGATGATTTGAGCGCCCCACCTCGAGAGAACACCTCAAGCATCGGCAGCTCCAGCCGCGCCTGTGGGGAAGGCACCCCCACCAGAACCACGGTGCCGGCCAGATCCCGGGCGTAGAAAGCCTGCTGGTAGACCTGCGGCAACCCAACCGCTTCGATGGCGACATCGACCCCGAAGCCGCCGGTGAGGGCCCGGATCTGCTCAACCGGGTCGGTGGTGCGGGAGTTGATGGTGTGGGTGGCGCCGAAGTCACGCGCCCACTCCAGCTTCCGATCGTCGATATCCACCCCGATGATCGTGGTGGCGCCGGCCAGGCGCGACCCGACGATCGCGGCGTTGCCGACGCCGCCACAGCCGAACACCGCCACCGAGTCGCCCCTGCTGACCCCACCGGTGTTGATGGCCGCGCCGATACCGGCCATCACCCCGCATCCCAGTAGCCCTGCGACGGTGGCGGGTGCCGCCGGGTCGACCTTGGTGCACTGGCCGGCTGCCACCAGGGTTTTGTCGATGAACGCGCCGATCCCCAGGGCCGCCGACAAGGGGGTGCCGTCGGCGAGCGTCATGGGTTGGGAGGCGTTGTGCGTGCTGAAGCACAGCCACGGGCGACCGCGGCGGCAGGCCCGGCACTGCCCGCACACCGCCCGCCAGTTGAGGATGACGAAGTCACCCGGCGCCACGTTGGTGACACCGTCACCGATGGCCTCGACCACTCCGGCCGCCTCATGCCCTAGCAAATAGGGGTAATCATCGCCGATGGCGCCATCCCGGTAATGCAGGTCGGTGTGGCACACCCCGCAGGCCTGGACCGCGACCACCGCCTCCCCAGGTCCTGGATCGGGGACCAGGACCGTCTCGACAGTGACCGGGCTTCCCTTAGACCTGGCGACGACTCCCCGCACCTCGTATCCCATGGCGCCCTCCCGTGGACCGATGGCCGTCTTCTCCGCAGGGCCCATAAACGCTTCAGGGTTGCGGAAGGAGAACTCATCACCAGGCTAATCTGCGGTCAGTCGGTTTTAGGGGATACGCCAACTGTTGTCCGATCTTCGGATTTGAGGAGAGAGTGTGGGGGATAGCCACCGGGCAGCAGCGCCAAACGGGCGAGCTGTCAATTCGGCGGCGGTAGGAACCCACCAGGGTCGACAGCATCACCGGGGTCGATAGGCGGCCACCGGGCCACACTTGGGCCGACCGAAGCAACGGCGAGCGTACTGAGCCGGCACGTGCGAAGACGTTAACGCCGGTGTGGCCACCACCGCTCCATGCGTGGTCATTCCTAGGAACGGGGAGAAGCAGCCTCCACCAGAAACTCGTGGTTTTCGAACGCGGGCGTTGTGCTGACGAATTGAGAGGCCTCACCGAGGCCACCGAGGGAGAAATCACACGCCTTTGTAGAACGAAGACGCTATAACCAATATGCAGTACCCGGTCGCACCCCTCTCAGGAGCCACCCTATGAGCACTGTCGTCGCTTGCGCTCGAGATGGCCACATCTGGATGGCTGCCGACACTCAAACCAACATCTACAACCGCCCGATGTACAGCGCCCAAAAGATCCACCGCTACCGCATCGGTGGACACGAGACTCTTATCGGGGTGACAGGAAACGGTGCTTTAAGTGGCCTTATCTCCTCTCTTACCAACCCCGACGTTGTTCCCGACTTTCCCGCAGACAAGCTTCCCCAGTTCGTCTATAAAGTCGCCACCGCCATCACCAAGGCAGCCATGGATCTCGGGGTCGTCGACGACGGCACCCTCGACGGTGCGCTCCTGCTGGGCTGCAGGGGTCAACTGTGGACCATCTTCCACGCTCAAGCCATCCATCACCCAGACGGACGCGCTGCCCTTGGAAGCGGCGAAGGTCCGGCCATAGGGGCCCTCGATGCCCTCCTCGACTTAGCCGATTGGGAGCCAGCCGCAGCCGTCCAACGCGCCGTCGAAATCGCCATGAACCGTGACCGTCACACCGGCGGCGTTGTACAAACCGAACACCTTCCCGCCGAAACCTCGATATAAATCCATCAGGTTTCTCAGCAACCGGCGGTACCACAAAACTCCTCGTCAACACCCGTCATATACATCGCGGCAGCGACTCTCAGCTTTTCAGCAGGGCATTGAGGTCACCTCAAGACAGGCAGCCAGCACCTCGTACCTGGTTGTCAGAATGGTGACAAAACGACGCCGGCGGCGTTTGACTGCCCTTTGGAGGCGGTGCGCGACCTGACGTGCCGCACCCTCACCGCACCCGATACACCGCGCGTGTGCAGGGTGCGGCACCCCACCAACTCGAGCCGCACGAACTCTGCGCGCTTCCCATCACACAGGCAGGTACACATCACACACGCAGGCACACACGGGACGCGGGCACGGTGGAGGAGCGAGCGAGTGAGAGAGTGGGGGATATGCGGGTAGGGATCCTGGGACCGTTAGAGGTGGTCTCGTCCGATGATGACTCCGATACCGGAGAGAGAGGGGCCGGTACCGGCACCGTCGTCCAGATCGGTGGCGCGCGGCTGCGGTCCCTGCTCATACGGCTCGCGTTAGACGCGGGGCGTACGGTGTCGGTCGACGCATTAGCGGACGCGGTCTGGGACGACGCCCTGCCCGCCGACCGCGCTAACGCCCTCCAGTCGTTGGTGTCCCGTCTCCGCCGCCTACTCCCCGAACCCGTACTGACCTCGGTCGCCAACGGCTACCGTCTCGACATCGCGCCGGAGGATGTCGACGCGCTGCGGTTTGAACGACTGGTGATGCGCGGGCGGGAAGCGCTGCGGGCCCATGACCCGGCGACCGCGCGGGACCTGCTCACCACCGCTCTGGGGCTGTGGCGGGGGCAAGCGCTGGCTGATGTGGCCCAGGCTCGGTACGCGGCCGCCCCCGCGGCACGGTGGGAAGAGCTACGCCTGGTCGCCTTGGAGGACCGCGCCGAAGCCGACCTGGCGCTGGGACGCTCCCCAGTGGCGGAGCTGGAGGAGCTGGTGGCCGCGCATCCGCTGCGGGAACGGCCGCGTCTGTTGCTGATGCGGGCGCTCGCCGCCGCCGGGCGGCGAGCCGAGGCGTTGGCGTCCTACGAGGAGTTTCGCCGCCTGCTGGCCGAGGAGCTCGGCACCGACCCGTCACCTGAGCTGCGCGAGACGCATCTGGCTGTCCTGCGAGGCGAAGCGGTACGCGCGGGGACGGCCGTCGCCGGAGCAGCCGCAGCTGGGAAGGAGCCGAGCACGACGAGCCCGCGGCGGGGCAACTGGGGGACGCCGCTGACGAATTTCATCGGCCGGGATGAGGAACTGCAGCGGATCACCAAGCAGTTGAGTCACAACCGGCTGGTCACTCTGGTCGGTCCGGGCGGAGCGGGGAAAACCCGCCTGGCCACCGTGGCGGCGGACCGGATCACCGACCAGACGCCCGGCGGAGTGTGGCTGGTGGAGCTCGCCCGCGTCACCGACCCGGCCGATGTGCCCGCGGCGGTGGTACGGGCCCTTGACCTGCGGGACCGGAGATTCCTGGACACCCACACCGTGGTGGCCCGTGAACCGGTGGACCGCCTGGTCGACGCGCTGGGGAACAGCCAGTCGTTGCTGGTGTTGGACAACTGTGAACACGTGGTGGAGGCGGTGGCATCCCTCGTTGAGGAGCTGCTCGGCCGCTGCCCCGACCTGCGGGTTCTGGCCACCAGCAGGGAACCACTGGGCATCTTCGGGGAAGCGTTGTGCCCGGTGCCGCCGCTGCGCTTGCCCGCTGTTGGGATGACAGCCCAGGAGGCGCTGGAGTATCCCGCGATCCAACTGTTCGTCGACCGCGCAAGCACGGTCCGACCCGACTTCGCGCTCACCGATGAGAACGTTGAGGCGGTGGTAGAGATCTGCCGTCGCCTCGACGGGCTTCCCCTGGCCATCGAGCTGGCCGCGGTCCGGGTGCGGTCCCTGTCGGTGGAGCAGGTGGCGACCCGGCTGAATCTGTCTCTGCTTACCGGCGGCAGCCGCACGGCCATGCCCCGGCACCGCACGCTGCGCGCGGTCATCGCCTGGAGCTGGGATCTCCTCAGCGATATCGAACGCGATGTGGCGCGGCGGATCGCGGTGTTCCCCGGCGGGGTCACCCCAGAAAGCGCCGCCGCGGTCTGTGGCGGCACCTTCGAACTGCTGCAGGCCCTGGTGGACAAGTCACTGCTCCAGGTCGTCGATGACAGGGAGCCCCGGTACCGGATGTTGGAGACCATCCGGGAGTACGCCCTGGAGGAGCTGGGGGAGGCCGCGCAGGAGGTGAGGCGCTCCCATGCCGCGTACTTCCTCCAACTCGCGGAGACCGCCGAGCCGCACCTGCGCCGACCGGAGCAGCTGACGTGGATCGCCAAGCTGACCGCTGAACAGGACAATCTCACCGCCGCGTTGCGGTTCGCCTGTGACACCGGGGATGCCGCGACGGCGATCCGGCTCGGGGCGGCGCTGAGCATGTTCTGGACCATCCAGGAGAACCAAGCGGAGGCCGTTATCTGGCTGCGGCGCGTGCTTCAGGTGCCCGGTGAGGCGCCGTTGCAAGCCCGCCTGATAGCGCAGGTCTTCTACCTGCTGAACGAGACCGTCTCCGGCATGCACGAGGTCACCTCCGAGCAGCAGACGCTGCGGAGCGCCGCGCTGGAGGAGCTGCTGAAGGCCATCCACGACTTGGATCCGTTCACGGGGCATCCCTTGCTGGCGCTTGTGGAACCGATCGTCGCCTTATTCGTCTACGTCGATCCGGCGTGGAGTAAAGCGGCGATTGAGCGAACACTCGCGCATCCTGATCCCTGGGTGCGGGCCATGCTGTGGCTGATGCGCTCCATTGAACGGGAAAACGACGGGGACGTGGCCGGACAGCAGGAGAACCTGGTTTTAGCGACCGCGGCGTTCCGTGAGCTGGGGGAGCGTTGGGGGTTGGCGACCTGCCTGACCGGGCTGGCGATGCTTCGGCGGCAATTAGGCGACATCGACAGCGCGATTGAGACGCTGGAGGAGGCCATTGTCCTGTCGGAGCAGCTGGGCGCCGCCGAGGATGTGATGTACCAGCGGGCCGTGTTGGCCATGTTCCGGGCCCAGAAAGGCGAGAAAAAGCGCGCCCATAGCGAACTGCGGGAGCTGATTGAGTCGGGATACCGGGACGGATCGATCTCCGGAGTCGCCTCCGCTCTCCTGGTGTCAGGGGACCTGAGTCGCTATGACGGTGATCTGGGGGAGGCGGCGAGGTGCTACCAGGAGGCCTGGGAACGCGTGGGGCGGCGTTTGTTTGTGGCTCCTCAACTGCGGGCGTTGCTGCGGTCTCAGATGGCGCATCTGGAGGTTGGGCGGGGTGACCTTGACCGGGCCAGGAGGTACATCGCGGAGGCGGTGGCTTACGCGATAGAAAGCCGAGACATACCGATCCTGGCTCGGGTAGCGGTCGCACGGGCCTCCGTGTGGCTGGGGCAGCAGGATTTCGTCAAGGCAGCGGAGGTGCTCGGTGCCGCCGAGCGGATCCGAGGCACCCCAGACCCCAGCGACCCGGACGTCGCCCGGTTGGAGCGGACACTGTGCGAGCAACTCGGTGAGGCGGCCTTCCAGGTGGCCTACCAGCGTGGGCGCGGACTCGACCGGAACGCGGCGGTGGCCCTGGTCAAAGAGGGTTTCAAAGAGGATTTCCGCGAACCGAACAGACCGCGGTGAGCGGTCAGTACGCCAGGAAAGTGGTTGGTCAGCCCGGACAGTCAGGCCGCTGACAGCGCCTCGACAGCGCATCACGCGTACCTGACAGCGGGATGTGCGGGATCTGCCAGTCGGGGGCGTGATTCTGCTCAGCGTCAAACGTTGAGAGGAGTCACGCGATGACCGACGCTATCCGGGCTGAGGGCCTGGTCAAGCGCTTCGGGGAGACCACGGCGTTGGCCGGGGTCAGCCTCGCTGCCGCACACGGCACCGTGCTGGGGGTGCTGGGCCCCAACGGTGCGGGTAAGACCACCGCCGTCCGGATCCTCGCCACCCTGCTGCGGCCGGATGCCGGGCACGCCACCATCTGCGGTGTCGATGTGGTGCGTGACCCCGCGCGGGTCCGCCGTCTGATCGGGCTGACCGGGCAGTACGCCTCGGTGGATGAGGACCTGACCGCTGTCGAGAACCTGGTGCTCATCGGTCAGTTGCTGAATCTGCGCCGGTCTGAGGCGCGGGCCCGGGCTAAGGAACTGCTCGAATGGTTCGGGCTGACCGAGGTCGCCGGACGTCCCATCCGGACCTACTCAGGGGGTATGCGACGCCGGCTCGACCTCGCCGCGAGCCTGGTCGGCCGGCCCGAGGTGGTCTATCTGGATGAGCCCACCACCGGACTGGACCCCGCCAAGCGGGAGGATCTGTGGGGCGTGGTACGCGCGTTGGTGGCCGAAGGCACCACGGTGCTGCTCACCACGCAGTACCTGGAGGAGGCCGACGCGCTGGCCGACGAGATTTCGATCATTAATCGTGGCCGCGTGATCGCGCACGGCACCCCCGCCGAGCTCAAGCGTGTGGTGGGCGGTCAGACCATCGTGGTCCGCCCGACCGATCCGGACCGCATCGCCGACACTGCCGCGATTCTGCGCGCGGTGACCGGCTTCGAGCCGGAGTCATCGCGGCGTGGCGTGCTGACCGTACCAGCCGACTCTGACCGGGTGTTCACCACTGTGGTGCGGCGCTTGGACGAGGCCGGAATCAGCGTCATCGAACTGTCCCTGCGGCTGCCGAGCCTTGATGAGGTCTTCTTCGCCCTCACCGGCCACGGCGCCACCAACCCCGACGATCAGGAGCGTGCAGCATGACCGCGGTACTTGACGCCCCGCGTACGACTATCCCCCCGACAACGGGGATCCGGAGTAGACCTTTCGGCCTGGTGCGGCACAGCCTCGCGTTGGCCCGCCGCAGCCTCATCAAGACGCTGCGTACTCCCGAGCAGTTGATCGATGTCACGCTGCAGCCGATCATTTTTACGGCGCTGTTCCTGTACCTGCTGGGTGGCGCGGTGGCCGGGGACCGGCAAGAGTATCTGCGGTTCCTCCTGCCGGCGCTCATGGTGCAGACGGTGCTGCTCGCCGCGACCACGACCGGAGTCACTCTTAACGCCGACATCTCAAAAGGCATCTTCGACCGGTTCCGCAGCCTGCCGATCGGGCGTTCGGCACCGCTGATCGGCCTGCTCCTGGGGGACATGATCCGGTCCGTGATAGCCATCGTGGTGCTGTTGGGATTCGGGCACGTGCTCGGGTTCCGGATCGGTACCGACCTGCTGTCGACTCTGGCCGCCTGCCTGCTGGTGATGGGCTTCTCCGTGGCCATGGGGTGGGTCTTCGTGGTGCTCGGATTGCTGATGCGTGAGCCCAGTGCGGTGCAAGGCGTCGGGTTCCTGCTCAGCTTCCCCCTGACGTTCGGGACCAATATGATCACGCCGACGGAGACCATGCCAGGCTGGTTGCAGGCGTGGGTGGAGGTCAACCCGGTCACCTCCCTGATGGAGGCGTCGCGTGGGTTGATAAATGGCGGTCCGGTGGCGGATCCGGTCATCGAGAGCCTGCTGTGGGGTGTTGGGATCCTCGTGGTGTTCGCGCCACTGGCGGTGTGGATCTACCGGCGACGGACCTGAGCCACGGATCCTCACCCGAGAAGAACATTCTTGCCATATCGGCCGAGAATAGTGGAAGATATTGTCACCACCTGGGGAGGCGTCGATAGCCACGGGAAGAGTCGCAGGGTCGAAATCGGGGGACAATCGACCCGCTGAGGTGGCGGTTCGTGGCATCGGCATCGTCGCTGTGGAGGGCGCTGGTGGCAGGCGTGGGTGCCGCCAGCGCCCTCCACGTGTTGTTTCCATACCTGAGCGGCCGCCGACGTGGAGACGGCCGCTTTTCAACTATTTATCCGCGACGATCACTGCGGCGGGGAGCACGACGCCGGAACGACACGGCTACCGCGTCAGCGCCGGGGATTCCTGAACCGCTGGACCACCGGGCATCCGTCCACAGTGGTCACAAGCCTGAGGCGAGCCGTGGCTACGGGTCCAGCCCAGCCGGGCGGTCGCGGCGGGCGGGGCCCTGGCATGCTGACGGCGTGATTACCGATGCGCAGATAACGACGGCCCTCCAGGCCCTCGACCCCTCCGTCGATGAGACGGTGCCGTTCATCGGCGAGTGGCATAACGCCCCCTACCCTGAGCGGACAGTCGACGGCAGATCCCTGGTTGCCCTCGTCACGGACTCCGAAGGCCAGTTCCTGGGGTTGGACCGGAACACGGGCGAGGTCCTCATTGTCGCCGGTGGCGAGATTGAGCTGGTGAACCGGTCGCTGGACCAGTTCATCGCCGCAACGCGCGCCTACGACGCCGCGTTGGACGAAGCCAGCGAGATCGACGATGAGGAAGACGACGCCGCCTTCCACGCGCTCAGTGAACGCACACACGCGGCCCTGGAGGCCATCGACCCCGACGCGGTCCGCGACGAGAACCAGTTCTGGTCCATCGCGGCACGGGAACTCGGCTACGGCATGTGATCGCCGGCTGGGTGGGCCTCACGGGCGACGCGGGCCCACCCAGCCAGAAGGATCGCGGACAACCACCTAAGGCCGTTCCCAGGCTGTGGCCGTGGGCGCGGAGCAAATCATGGGTGAGGTCAATGAGTGTGGTGGGTGTCGAACGCGAGACATACGTGAGAGCCGGCGCCCGGCCCATATCGGCGGTGCCGCCGGAGATAACGATGGTTGTCACTATGCCCCTCTGACCTTCTCAGCTTGAGCGGTTCTGCCCCGCGGTCCGTCAGAAGCAGGGGGAACGCGCCCAGGCAGGCGGGTGGCGGCCACCAGGAGGAGCAGGAGTACGCCGACGGCGAACCAGGACACACCGTGCAGACCCGCCACCGGGTCGGCGCTGGTCTCCAGGATGAGCGCGACCACGGCGACGCCGACGGAACCGCCGAGTTGGTTGAGCATGTAGAGCACGGAACTGCCCTGGGGGGACCAGAGCGGCTGGCAGAGTCCGGTACAGCGCGCCCATCGCCGGTGGCCCCACGAAGCCCAACCCGACGCCGATCATGATCGCGATCAGCACTACCCATAGCTGGCTGGTCCCGGCGCCGACCAGGGTGAACGCGAACGCGCTGATCATGGCTCCGAGGCCGCCGGCCAGGACCAGGTTCCGGGAACCTGTCCGGTCACTGATCCGGCCCGCCAACGGCGCCGCAACGGCCGCCCCACCCCCAGCGGTGCGATGAGCAGTCCGGTGGTGAGCGGGCTGTGACTGTGCGTCTGCTGCAGGAACAGCGGCAGGACCAGCAGGCTGGAGTACATCGCGACCCCGGTGAGCGCCATGACCGTCACGCTCGCGGTGAAGCCGCCGCGCGTAAACAACCGTAGGTCGATTACGGGCGGGGTGGGGCGGGGCCGCGACGCATGCACCACATATCCCGCCAGGAGAACGACTCCGATCACTGAAGGCGTGACGATCGGCCAGGCCGTGACATCGGCCTGTTCAGCCGTCTGGGTCATGACCAGCAGCAGGCTCGCGCAGCCGGGGCCGATCAAGGCCAGCCCGATCACGTCGAGGCGGGTGTGCGGGCTCAGGGAGGTGGGAGGGTCGGGTGGCATCACCCGCAGTGACAGCAGCAGGACCACGGCCATCACCCCCATCACCCGGCCGGCGCGGTGAGGGCCGGCGGCGCGGGCCAACAGCGTGAGGACGAGGGGTCGAGGATTCCGGCGCTGATCCCTTGCAACACCCGTGAGGTGATCAGGCTCGCCACGCTCCAGGCCACCGCGGAACCCAGTGACCCGAGCAGGAACAGCGCTAGACCGGTCACCCACATCCGCCGACCGCCGAAGCGGTCGGCCGCCCACCCGGTGACCGGGATGGTGATGGTGACTGCGAGCAGAAAGCCGGTCGATATCCAGCCGATCGTGCTGAGGGAGGTGTGGAAATCCGCGGCCAAGGGATCGATCGCGACGGTGACCATCGTGCTGTTGAGGATGCCGAGCATGCCGCCGAGCAGGATCACGGTGATCAGGCGGCGGAGGGCCGGCCCGAACCGGTCGTCCGGTGACTGTTCCATTGCCTCTTCCAGGCTAGTGAGATCATTTATCTAGACTTACTGGTCTAGTTAGTTGGCCTGGAAAGAGTAAATCTGCTTCGAGAAGATGGCCAGACTGACTGGTCTGGTTGATTGGTCCAAGGGGTACGCTGTGGCGGTGAGTGACGCCCAGCCCGTCACCCGACGAACCGGCGGTGTCGCGCGCGGTCGCATCGACAAACGACAGAAGATCCTGGACGCCGCGTTCGCCGTCTTCGCCCGCGAGGGATACGCGCAGGCGGGGGTGGATGCGATCGCCGCGGAGGCGGGCGTGGCCAAGGCCACCGTGTACAACCACTTCCACGACAAAGAGACCCTGCTCCGGGCGGCGATCGCCGCCTCTGCCGATCAGGCACTGACCGAGAACCTGGCCGTGGTCGAGCAGCTCACCGAGCGGGGCGAGTCGCTGCGCGCGACTTTAGAGACTGTCGGTATCCGTCTGATCCAGTGCTACTGCCGGGAACAGTCATGGGCGCTGCGACGGCTCCTGGCGGCGGAGATCACCCAGTTCCCCGATCTGTTGGAGATCGTCCAGGGGCGCGCTACCGAGCGGATCACCGAGGCCCTCGCTGATCGCATGGCGCGCCTTATGATCGCTGGCCGGCTCCGCGCCGGGGATCCCCGCGTGGCCGCTGAACAGTTCCTCGCGCTGCTGACCGGGCCTGTGGAGATCCGGGCACGTCTGGGGACACGTCAGATTCCGGAGTCGGAGAGGCGCGACGTGGCCCGGGCGGCGGTGGACACCTTCCTCCAGGCGTACGCGGTGGAGCGTCCCGCTTCCGGGTAGCTGGCCTCGATGCGGGCACCCCCGTGTCGGCGCCGAAGCCGCCGATGTTGTCCTGTGCGGCGTCGGGTCCGGCGGGATCGACTTCGACGGGGTGTAGGAGATTCGCATCGCGTGTCGTGGTGGCGATGGAGTGGTCTCCGCCGTGATGCCACGGCTGGCGAAGTGACGAAGATCGAATCTTGGACGATTGCCAACCGCAATCATGGATATATAGGGTCCAGAATGTAGATGATTAATCGCTGGGGCATCCCCACGGCCTGAAGGAGGCGACCATGCCGCACACGCTCATCAATCCACCCGGCCTGCACGATCCGGTCGGGTTCGGCTACAGCCATGTCGCCCGGGTGTCGGGGGAGCTCGTCCTGATCGCGGGGCAGTACGCGTCCGACGACACCGGCCAGGTGACCTCGCCCGACTTCACCGCGCAGGTGCGTCGTTCGTTCCAGAATCTGCTCACCGCGCTGCGCGCGGCGGGCCTGGACCACACCCATGTGGTCCAACTGCGGACCTTCATCGTCGATCACGACGCCGACAAGCTCGCCGCTCTGCTGACGGTCATCCGCGAGGTCTGGGGCGACCGACCGCCGACCCAGACCCTGGTGGGGGTGGCCTCCTTGGCGTTTCCGGAGATGCTTTTCGAGGTCGACGCGCTCGCGGTCGTCCCCTGAGCGGCGCCTGACCCACCTGGGCGCGGTCTGCGAGGGCGGCGCAGAAGACGGTGTGGCCCGCGTACCTCTTATCTCTCTTATTGAGAAATAAGGAAGAGGTACGCGGGCCGCGAAGAGCGAACAACACCCGGCGCGTTACTGCGCGTGGAGCTCCAAGACCAGCGCCTGACCGGGGTAGTTGTACATGGGCGGCTCCAGGCCGTGCGCCGCCAGCGCGACGCCCGGCAGGGTGACCCCGGAGGTGAGCCAGCCCGGTGCGCGTTGGGTCGCGGCCGACGGCACCTCCAGGCCCTCAGCGGTGGTCACCCGGTACCGCAGCACCGGGTCCAGCCCGGGAAGCCGCAGCCGCGCTGGGGAGATCTCCGCTGACGTCGCCAACTGCGCGTACACGAAGACCGCGTCGCGTTTATCCGGTGACACCACGCCGTACAGCCACGCGGCTGGGTCTGGGTGGTCGGCCCGGACCACGGTGCCGGAGTGCAGCAGCGGACGCAGCCGTTTGTAGGCGCTGATCCAGTCGGCCAGCTGCGCCAACTCCTCAGGGGTGCAGCGGGTGATGTCCCATTCGATACCGGCGTGGCCGAGCAACGCGGTGGCGCACCGGAACCCCAGTTCGGTGGTGCGGCCGGTGGTGTGGGCGGTGGCGGGGCCGACATGGCTGCCGATGAGCTCCGGGGGCAGCAGCAGGCCGGTCCAGCGTTGAATGGCCTGCCGCTCTAGGGGGTCGTTGGTGTCCGATCCCCAGACTCGATCGGTGCGTTCCAGGATGCCCAGGTCGATGCGGGCGCCTCCGGAGGAGCAGGATTCGATCTCGAGCCGGGGGTGGCGGGAGCGCAACTCATCCAACAGCCGGTAGACGGCCAGGGTCTGCGCGTGGGTGCCGGCGGCTCCCTCATGGACGGCCTCGGTCAGATCCCGGTTGTGATCCCACTTGAGGTAGTCGATGTCGTACTCGCTCACTAGGGCGTCGAGGCGCTCCAGGATGTAGGCGTACGCCTCGGGGCGCGCCAGATTGAGGACCAGCTGGGAACGCCGCAACACAGGGGTGCGGTCCGGTGCGGCGAGGAACCAGTCGGGGTGGGCCCGTGCCAGCTCAGAGTTCGGGTTGATCATCTCGGGCTCTACCCAGAGGCCGAACTGCATTCCCAGGCCACGCACGTGGTCCACCAGCGGGCGGAGCCCCTCCGGCCACACCGCCGGATCGACGAACCAGTCTCCCAGGCCGGCGGTGTCATCACGGCGCCCCAGGAACCAGCCGTCGTCCAGAACGAAGCGTTCCACGCCGATGGCCGCGGCGCGGTCGGCCAGGGCGCGGAGCCGGTCGAGGTTGTGATCGAAGTACACCGCCTCCCAGGTGTTGAGAACCACAGGGCGCGGAGAGCGGGGGTGGTGTGGCCGGTCCCGCATCCAGCGGTGCAGCCGCGCAGACAGGCCGTCGAGGCCTTCGTCCGACCAGATGAAGAACGCCCATGGCGTGGTGTAGCTCTCCCCAGGGGCCAGGCGGACCTCACCCGAGGTGAGCAGCTCCCCACCGCCGATGCAGGCCGGACCCTCGACCTGCCGCTCGGCCAGGTGCAGGTGGTTGCCGCTCCACGCGATGTGCACCCCCCACACCTCACCGTGCCGGAAACCGAAGCCCGCGGTGCCGGCGATGAGCAGGCCGGTCGCGTCGTGGCCGGTGCGGCCTCGGCGGCTCTCTCGGATCCGGGAACCGTGGTGGAATGGGGACCGTTGCGGGGAGCGTTCCCGGATCCACCGGCCGGTGAAGTCCAGCAGCTCCGTGGCGTGGCCGGGTACCCGCATCAGGCACAGCAGCTCATCCAGGGTGTACTCGTCGGTGCCGGTGTTGGTGAGGGTGTGCCGGAGCCGGATCACGCCGTGCGGCTCCAGCCGCAGCTCGGTGCGGACCGCCAGGCCGGCCTCGGTGTCGGCCGACTCGGCCAGCAACGTGGTGTCGGTGACCGTCACCGGGGCGGTCAGGGTCAGTCGCGGATAGGCGAAGCGGCCGCCGGGCCGGTGGCCGGACAGGCCAGGACGTCCCGACCAGCCTTCGGCTTGGGAGGGCAGCAAGGTCACGGTCAGCGGTTCATCACCGTTCTCTCTGGGCACACCGGCGTTTCCCGCGCGGCACAGATCAGCGAGCTCGTCGGCGTTCAGCTGTCCCAGGTCGGCGCCCCAGTGCAGGATCCGCGGCAGTCGCGGCCCGGCGATGTCGACCACGATGCTGGTGCCCGCGTTGGAGAGCACCACCGGCTGCGGGTTGGCCACCATGTCCAAGTACGCCTGTCTGACCTCGACCATCGCGCCTCCTTGTCCTGGCTGACAGGTGTGAGCCATCTTCGGTGCCCGTCCATCCGGCGTTGACGGCGGTGTCGGTGGCGGACTCCGAACACTCTCGATGTTTAAATATGTTTGTTTTTCGAAGCTATGCGAGCGTTCATGTTCATCAATGTGCTCGCCTAGCGGACCTTACCCCGTCACGGGCGCGGGAGGGTCCCCCATCCGGCCGGCAACGCGCAAATGTCAACGCCTATCGACAGGACCACCCAAGGTGGCGGGGTCGCGGAGATCCCGACGCAGCGGGTGGTCCTCAGGGACCTGGACCAACACGATAGGGATCCCATCCGGATCCTCGATCCACATCTCGATCAGACCCCACGGCTCTTGCATCGGTGGTCGGATGATGGGCACCCCAGCAGAGCGCAACCGGGTGTGTTCGGCCTCTACATCGCGTACCTGGAGCCAAAGCCGCGTGACATCCCCGACCGCACCCTCCGAACGTCCGGATACCTCCAAAAACCCGGTGCCGAGGAAAAAGACCAGACCGGGCCGGTCGGCGTCTCCGAACTCCCGGAAGACCGCCAACCCGAGGATGTCTCGGTAGAACTGGTGGCTGCGGTGTACGTCAGAGGGGTGAATCAGGATACGACTGGCGAGAACCTCCATTCGGTCATCTTCTGCAGGGGCGGGCGGGCGCGTCATGGAACTGAATGAAATTCGTCGCGGGAGCCCGTCTCCGCCCCGCGAGGGCCCCGTCGAGGCCAGGGCGGCACTCACCGGTTGTGGCACTCACCGCGGGCTGACGGCGCCGGGGTGAGCCGAACCCGCCGCAGCAGCTGGGCGTTAAACGCCACGACGATCGTCGACGCCGACATCAGGACCGCCCCCACCGCCGGGCCCAAGGTGATTCCGGCCCAGGCCAGCACCCCCGCCGCCAGGGGAATCGCGGCCGCGTTGTACCCGGCGGCCCAGGCGAGGTTCTGCACCATCTTGCGGTACGAGGCCCGCGACAACCGGAGCACGGCGTCCACACCACGCGGATCAGAGGAGGCCAACACCACCCCGGCCGACTCGAGCGCCACATCGGTACCGGCCCCGATCGCGATCCCCACATCGGCCCGCGCCAGCGCCGGCGCGTCGTTGACCCCGTCCCCGACCATCGCCACCGTCAGGCCCCGTGCCTGCAGCGCAGCGACCGCGCGGTCCTTGTCGGCCGGCAGCACCTCCGCGTACACCTCGTCCACGCCTAGGTCGGCCGCGACCGCCTCGGCGACCGGCCAGGCGTCACCGGTGAGCATCGCGATCGTGCCGACGCCCTGCCGGCGCAGGGCAGTGATCGCCTCCCGGGCCTGCGGGCGGACCGTGTCCGCCAGGGCGAACGCGGCGAGGACCCGGGCTGAGGCGGGGCCAGGCGTCTCGGCTGGCGGGGCGTCGAACTCGATCAGGTACAGCACCGCCGCACCACGCTGGGACCATTGCGCGCGCTGGATGTCCAGCACCTCAGGAAGTGGTAGGTCAAGGTCCCGCAGCAGCCCAGGGCCGCCCACCGCGTACCGCCTGCCGTCGACCGTGGCCTGTACCCCGCGTCCGGGCACCACCTGGAAGTCGGTCGCCTGCGGCAGGCCAGTCGCTGTCACGGTGCCGGCGCGTCCCTCAGCGAGGCGGGTACGCGCGGCCGCGGTGACGAGCGCCCGCGCCAATGGGTGCTCACTGTCCGCCTCCACGGCGGCGGCTACCCGCAGCGCCAGCCGGTCCTTGATCAGGATGCCGGAGCGGGCCGCAAGCGCCGTGGACAGCGAGATCACCAGGGGGATCGCCAGGCCGAGCGCGTGGGGACAGGAGATCACCAGGACCGTGACGGTATGCGTCACCGCCTGACCGGCGTCCCCCAACAGCCACCAGATCAGGAAGGTCAGCACTCCGGTACCGGCCGCTGCGTAAAACAAAAGAGCTGCGAACCGGTCGGCGAGCACCTGGGCACGGCCTCGGGACTGCTGGGCCTGGGCCACCAAGCGTTGGATCCCGGCCAACGCGGTGTCGTCACCGACGGCGGTGACGCGGACCCGCAGCGCGGCGTCGATGGCCACGGTGCCGGCCACGACCCGGTCGCCCACGCCCCGGGGCACCGGTTGTGATTCACCGGTGATCATCGACTCGTCCAGGTCGGCGGCGCCTGTGACGACCTCACCGTCGGCCGGGACCCGGCTGCCTGGCCGTACCAGCACGATGTCGCCGGGGCGCAGCTGGGACAGCGCCACCCGCTGGATACCGCCGTCGGTGGTGACGCGTTCGGCCTCATCGGGTAGCAACGCCGCCAGGGCCGCCAGCGCGCCTTGGGCCTGCCCAATCGCCTTCATCTGTTGCCAGTGCCCCAGCAGCATGATGGTCACCAACGTCGCCAGTTCCCACCAGAACTCCAGGTCGAACCAGCCCAGACTGGTGGCGAGCGAGGCGAGGTAGGCCACCGTGATCGCCATCGAGATCAGCAGCATCATCCCGGGGGCGCGGTGGCGCAGCTCTGTGGCGGCCCCGGCGAGGAACGGCCAGCCGCCGTAGCAGAAGATGACCGATCCCAGGATCGGGCCGATCCAGTGACGGCCCGGAAAATCCAGGGAGTATCCGAACCAGTCCATCACCATCGGGCTGGTGAGCACCACCGGCACGCTCGAGATCAAGCTCAGCCAGAACGCGCGGCGGAACCCTCGGTGATCGTGTCCGGCGTGCTGGTGGGTGTCGGGTTCGTGCCGCGCGTGCGAGTTCACCAGTTCTCCCTCACTGCTCCCGTGCGGGAGCGACGTCCGGTTGTACCGGGGATACCGGCCCTGGTCGGTGGGGCGACGCGGTACAGGGGTGGTACGCGCGATGCCATGTACCCTACCCCCCTAGGGTAGATGCATGCGTGAGGTTGCTGGATAAGGAAATCAGCGGATAAGCGGATAAGGCGCCACGGCACCGATCGTTAGGCGCGGCGCATAAGGAACGGGCGGACCTCGATGTGTCCCGCCGCCGGACAACGCTTATATCCGCATATGCGGTTTCCTACAACATAGACATCCGCATCAGCGGTGTTTATGGTGAGCAACATGCCGCAGATACGGATCGCGGAAGCGGCCAGGCTGCTCGGGGTCAGCGACGACACCATCCGGCGCTGGGTGGAGGCGGGGCGACTGACCGCCGGCAAGGATGGGGCCGGTCGGCTGGTCATCGACGGCGCCGAGCTAGCACGGTTCGCGCAGCAGATCGCGGAGGCCCCGGACCTGGGATCACCGGTGGCGGAGTCGGCGCGCAACCGGTTCACCGGTCTGGTCACCCGGGTGATCAAGGACGGCGTGATGGCTCAGGTGGACATGCAGGCCGGCCCATTTCGCGTGGTCTCTCTGATGAGCCGAGAAGCCGCGGACGAGCTGGGGCTGGAGCCCGGCGTGGTGGCGGTGGCGTCGGTGAAATCCACACAGGTGGTGGTCGAGGTGGTGGATACCCGGTGAGACGGCCGTGGAGCGCGGCGTGGATCAGGGGCGCCGCGCTGGCGCTGGTGTTGGGTCTTGGGACCGGGTGCGGCTCGGATTCCGAGGCGGCCGGGACGGGTGGGACCGGGGCGCTGGATGGCGAAGTCGTGGTGTTCGCGGCCGCCTCCTTGACGGATGCCTTTCAGGAACTGGGGGAGCGCTTTGAGGCGGACCATCCCGGAACAACCGTGACCTTCAACTTCGCGGGCAGCGCCACGCTGGCGCAGCAGATTGTGGCGGGCGCGCCGGCCGACGTGTTCGCCGCCGCCAGCCCACAGGCCATGGCGATGGTGGAGGAGGCCGGGCTGGCCGAGCCGGAGCTGTTCGCGCGTAACCGGCTTCAGATCGCGGTCCCGTCCGGCAATCCGGCGGGAGTGACGGGCCTGGCGGACTTCGCGCGTGAGGAGCTGCGGATCGCGCTGTGCGCCGAACCGGCACCCTGCGGCGCGGCGGCGGTACGGGCGTTTGAGGCGGCGGGCATCACCCCGGCGCCGGACACCTACGAGCAGGACGTCCGCGCGGCGCTGTCCCTGGTCGCGCTCGGGGAGGTGGACGCGGCTTTGGTGTACCACACCGACGTAATCGCCGCCGGTGACGATGTGGAAGGCATTGATTTTCCGGAAGCGGCCGCCGCGGTCAATGACTACCCGATCAGCGTGCTGGAGGAGGCGCCCAACCCGGACGCCGCCTGGGCATTCGTCGATCTGGTGCTGTCCGACACCGGCCGGGCCGTCTTAGAAACCGCCGGATTCGATGTGGGCTGAGTCGGACGCACAGCGTCAGGCAGATACGTCGCCGGAGACAACGAGCATGTGGAGAGCGAATGCAGGGGGATGACAGCGCCGGCCAGGACCAGGGCCGGGGACGGCGACGACGCGGCGGGCGTGAAGGCGCGACCTTAGGCCGGCTCCCGATGCTCCTGGTGATCCCGGCCGGGCTTGCGCTGACCTACCTCGTCGCTCCCCTGATCGCTTTGCTGCTGCGGGCTCCGTGGCCTCGGCTACCGGAGCTGCTCACCGACCCTACCGCGCTGACCGCGCTGCGGCTGTCCCTGGTCACCGCGACCGCCGCGACGGGCTTGTGCCTTCTGCTGGGCGTACCCCTGGCCTGGTTGCTGACGCAGCCTCGGCTGCCAGGGCGGAGCGTGGTACGCGCGTTGGTGACGGTGCCGTTGGTGCTACCCCCAGTGGTAGGGGGTGTGGCGCTGCTGCTGTTGCTGGGGCGCCGGGGAGTCCTGGGCGGCCCGCTGTACGAGGCGACCGGGATCACGCTGCCGTTCTCCACCACCGCGGTGGTGCTGGCGGAGGCGTTCGTTGCTCTGCCGTTTTTAGTGCTGTCGGTGGAAGGGGCGTTGCGCGCCGCTGACCGCCGGTACGAGGAGGCCGCCGCGACCCTCGGCGCTGATCGGTGGACCACGTTCTGGCGGGTCACCATGCCCCTGGTGGCGCCGGGGATCGCGGCCGGCGCGGTGCTGTCCTGGGCACGGGCGTTGGGGGAGTTCGGCGCGACGATCACGTTCGCCGGCAGCTTTCCAGGGCGTACCCAGACCATGCCGCTGGCGGTCTACCTGGCCTTGGAGACCGATCCGGACGCGGCGATCGCGCTGAGCCTGGTGCTGTTGACGGTGTCGGTGGCCACCCTGGCCTTGCTGCGAGATCGGTGGGTGAGCCGGCTGTGACGCCATCGAGGTCCACAGGGGAATTAGCGGCGCGGCTCGTGGTGCGACGGCCCGGGTTCGCGCTGGAGGTGGAGCTGGAGGTCGCATCGGGCGAGGTGGTCGCCCTGCTGGGACCCAACGGCGCCGGCAAGACCACAGCGTTGCGGGCGTTGGCCGGTCTGCAAGCGCTCGACGCGGGCTGGGTGCGGCTGAACGGGGCGGCGCTGGACGACCCGGCGGCTGAGGTCTTCATCCCCGCACATCAGCGCCCAATCGGCGTGGTCTTCCAGGACTACCTGTTGTTTCCGCATCTGTCGGCCCTCGACAACGTCGCTTTTGGACTCAGGTGTCGAGGGACGCCCCGGGCCCAGGCACGGACGGTCGCGTTGTCGTGGCTGCGTCGGATGGGGTTGAGCGAGTACGCGCACGCGCGTCCCCGCGCGCTGTCGGGGGGACAGGCGCAGCGGGTGGCGCTGGCGCGGGCACTGGCCACCGACCCGGCGTTGTTGTTGCTGGATGAGCCGTTGGCGGCGCTGGACGCGGCCACCCGGGTGGCGGTCCGCGCTGAACTGCGCCATCACCTGGCCGATTTTGCCGGGTGCGCGATCGTGGTGACTCACGATCCGCTGGACGCGATGGTGCTCGCTGACCGGCTGGTGGTGATCGAGCACGGGCGGGTGGTGCAGCGGGGGACACCGGCTCAGGTGGCCAGCCGGCCGTTGACTCCGTATGTGGCGCGTCTGGTCGGGCTCAACCTGCTGCGGGGATGGGCTGAAGGGGACCAGGTACGGCTTCCCGGTGGGGCGACGTTGACATTCGTCCCGCCAGAGTCCGACACGACGCGCAAGACAGAGCAGGAGAGCGGCGGCGTACCACAAGTGGAGGCCGACGCTGGCGCACCTGAGGGAGGGCGTCAGGTATTGGTGGCATTCCGGCCCGCCGCGGTGGCGGTGTATTTAGAGCCGCCGGGGGGAAGCCCACGCAACGTGTGGCCCGGGACGATCACCGGAATCGATCCCCATCACGGCATGGTGCGGCTGACCGTGACCGGGCCGGTGCCGCTGGTGGCTGAGGTGAGCACCGCCGCGATGGCGGACTTGAAGCTGACGATCGGCGCCCGGGTGTATGTCGCGGTTAAAGCGACGGAGGTCGACGTCTATCCCGCCTGAACCGCCGCCTCTGTACGGCGCGTGATCCTGATCTGAGTTTGGTCAGCGCCGGAGCGTATCTGTCGGTATTGGGGAGTGGGGTTTCACGGCAAACGACGGCGAGGTGACTGAACCGCATCAGTCACCCGTGACCGGGGCATTGGAATGCTATAGAGATAAGTTAACTTAACCGGTTTGCATGACGCACGCCACACGCTTAGACTGTGGGCGCACCTCATGGAGCCGGGGTGGATGTTGTCGGGCCTTCACTGTCAGTTCCAGTAGCCTCTGTGTCATGCGTACGCATGAACACATGACTCCATTCGAGGTACGTCATGAAAAAGCGTCTGGCCATCGCGGCGGTGTCCTTATTGACGCTGCTCGCGTCGTTCTTCGTCGCGATGCAACCCGCTCAGGCCGCCGTCGGTATTCGGGTCAGTAACGGGCGGATCGTCGAAGCGAACGGCAACGACTTCATCATGCGGGGCGTCAGCCACCCGCACGCGTGGTACACCAACGAGACCGAGTCGTTTGCCGAGATCAAGCAGTTGGGAGCCAACACTGTCCGGGTAGTGCTCTCGGCGAGCCGGTGGGGCACCACCAGCGCCAGTGAGCTGTCCACCATCATCACCCTGTGTCGGCAGAACCGGTTGATCTGCGTGCTGGAGGTGCACGACACCACCGGATACCAGGAGGACAGCGCGGCTATTTCCCTGGACGCTGCGGTCAATTACTGGATTAGTGTCCGAAGCGCTCTGCAGGGACAGGAAAACTACGTCATCATCAACATCGGAAACGAGCCCTGGGGAAACAACAGTTACAGCGGCTGGACCAACGCCACCATCAACGCCATCCAGCGGATGCGCGACGCTGGTTTTGATCACGCTTTGATGGTCGACGCTCCCAACTGGGGCCAGGACTGGGCGGGGGTCATGCGTGACAACGCCCAGACGGTATTCAACAGCGATCCCGACCGGAACACGATCTTCTCGATTCACATGTACGGGGTCTACGACACCGCCGCCGAGATCACCTCGTACATCGATTCCTTCGTCAGCCGACGGCTGCCGCTGGTTATCGGCGAATTCGGGCACAACCACAGCGACGGTGATCCCGACGAGGACACCATCATGGCGACCGCGCAGGCCCAGGGCATCGGCTATATCGGCTGGTCCTACAGCGGCAACAGCGGCGGGGTCGAGTACCTGGACATGGTGTACAACTTCAACCCCGCCAACCTCACCCCGTGGGGGCAGCGGATCTTCAACGGCCCCAACGGCATCCGGGAGACCGCCCGCGAGGCCACCATCTACAGCGGACAGACCGGAGGCCCGACCTCCAGCTCGCCGAGCAGCCCGTCGGTCTCCCCCTCCAGCCCGTCAGTCTCGCCGTCTACCCCCGGCGGACAGGGCTGCACCGCCAGCTACCGCATCGTCGGCCAGTGGCCGGGCGGCTTCCAGGGGGAGGTGTCGGTGACCTCCACCGGCGGCACCCTGCGCGGTTGGACCGTTACCTGGACCTACACCGACGGCCAGACCATCACCTCCTCCTGGGGTGCCCAGATCACCACGAACGGCGCCTCCGTCACTGCGACAAACCTCAGCTACAACCCCAGCGGCGGTACCTTTGGGTTCCTCGGGACCTGGAACGGTACTAACAGCGTGCCGACTTTGACCTGCACCGCCCGCTGACCTGATCTGTGTTTCCTCCTCTCCTCGAGTGGCCGGGCACCATAGGGTGCCCGGCCACTGTGGTGATGACGGTGACGACGCCACGGCGGCCCGACACAGCGGGCGCGGCCGATACGGGACCGCACACCGGATCTACAGACACCGGCGATTGAGGTTGATGTCGGCGCGCGGGCCGAAAGACAGGAGCCGTTCCCACTCGCTCAGTGGGGGATCAGCTAACGGAGGCCGTTCAGGGGTCAACAGCGCGACCGTCGTCGTCACAGGGTGCAGGAGGGAGAGCATGGGGCGGGAGAGCGTCATCACGTCGGTCAGCGCCCTCATGATCATTTGGCGGTGTCTGGCGACGGTGAACAGGCGATCGAGGTACCGCCGCAACAGGCGTGTCGCAAGCGACGGGGGCTCACCGACCACATCGGGGTAGCGGATGTCCTGACCGGTTGCCATGATCCAGGCCGGCTTCACCGCTCGGGCGATGGCCCGCTGAGCGCGTCGCGCTACATCGGGACGACGAAGGCCGTAGCGCCGCAGGATATCGCGTAACGCCACGGCGCTGCGGGCGGCGACGGACATGCCGTGCCCATAGGCTGGGTTGTAGGTGGCGACGGCGTCACCGAGCACCACGAAGCCTTGGGGCCAGCGGGGAAGGCGTTCGAAGTACCAGCGCCGGTTGCCCGGGCTGGACGAACTGTAGACCGGGCCCACCGGTTCCAGGGTGGCGATGAGGTCGCCGATGAGGGGGTGGCGGACCCGACGGGCGAACTCCACGAACCCCACCGCGTCGTCGGGGGGATGGCCACCTCGGGTACCGGACAGCGTCACTATCCACTGGTGATTTTCGATAGGCAGCAGGATCGCGGTCTGACCAGGTCGAGGCTGCCGGGGGTCGGCGTACACATTCAGCGCCGGGAAGTCCACGCCCAGCAGCGGAGGCGCTTTGAAGACCCGCGTGGCGTACGCCAGGCCGGGGTCGACGGTACGCCGCAGTACCGGGCCAAGGCCAAGGTCAGCCAGCCAACGATGGGCACGGGAGCCATGCCCTGTCGCGTCCACGATGAGATCGGCTGGTAGCTCCCACAAGGTACGCCCGTCGGGGTCCCGAAGGCGCACCCCGGTCACCCGCACCTGGTCTCCGATCAGGCCTACCGCTTCGGCTCGGTGAAGGCTGACCCGCTCGTCGGCCAGGACCTGCTCCCGCACCACCCAGTCCAACAGATCCCGACCGCAGGTGATGAGGAATTGGGTGCCGGCAAAACGGGGCATCCAGCCCTGCGGGGTCATCATGACCACCTCATCGGGCAGGCCGATGCGCCGAGCTCCGGCGGCGAGCCAGCGGGGGATCGTCCCCGGCAGGAGCGCCTCGATGGCCCAGGCACCACCGGACCACAGCAGGTGAGCATGGCGCGCCTGCGGTACGCCTTGGCGCGGTGCCGGTCCCAAGGGAATCCGATCCCGCTCGACGAGGGTGACGTGATCGACATGATCGACTAAGGCCGCCGCCGCTAAGGTGCCGGCCAGGCTCGCCCCCAGTACCACCGCGTGTGTGCCTCCCACGGTCGCCATGCCTCCCGCTTCTGCTGTGTTGCTCGTGTCGTGCCGTCGGCGCCCTTGCCGCCCGCGTCTGGGGTTATGACCAGCTATGACAGTGAACAGGTTGCTTATGACGTTGATGAGAGTCATATCTACAATTATCCGGCTTTGGCATGAGAATGAATCGGAGTCGCGTCGTTGCGGCGGGGTGAGCGGGGGAGAGGCTGGGAATATCACTCAGGGTGAAAGTTGCGATCATGAAATCTGTCAGAGTGAGATATCGTGACGGCCGTGGCGGACGGGCGACCGAGCCCATCCGACGCCCCTGATTTGGAGCGGTGCCAGAATTTGAGGACAGGCCGAAAAGGCGATGACGAGGCGATAGGGCAGGTGCATCGCGGAATTGGTCACGCCCGAAACCGGGTCGATGTATCCGATCGCCTCGGACCAGGCGGAGGAAAAAGCGGGTGCGGTCGGAAACTAAAGGACGCGGCTGATCCATCGCACTGGGTGACGTGACGCTCCGAGCAGACCGGAGAGTGTGTACCACAGAGTGTCCCAGCTCACTGTCGCGTACCTCTCACAAGACGGTACCGGCGCCCCCAGGGGGACGCAGCGAAGACACCCGCGACGGCGTACAGTTTCACGCCTTCGAGCACGGCGTACCCCGATAATTCTTATCGGAAATGTGTGGAGCGGGAAAGCTTCCTTAATGAGATCGTTAACCGATGGTAGGCTATGGTGGTGAAGGCGGCGACGCCTTGGGGAAACGCCGGGATCCAGCGGTTGACCTTACTCGGTAGTAAGAATTAAAAGAATTCCGATCCGTACTCGGGCACGGCTGAACAATGGCGGTGAGATCCCCGGTACGCGCCCTGCTCTAGGAAGTCCAGGATGAAGAATGGAGAGGGGAGAACCGAGAACGCGGACTGGCGGGGCGTCCCCGCGCCTAACAGCCGACGGGAGCGGGGCAGCCACACCTCGGTGACGGAGCCGGGAGCGGAGCGGACGAGAGGGGGAACCGGTTGGTGCATCGTTTCCCCAGGTACCGGCGGGGTCTCCGCTCCGTGAGAAGCGGAGCAGAGAGGCGCGGACGGAGCGGGGCAGGTGCTGCGGCGTAGCGCCTCAAAGCCCGGAGACTCACCGCTCCTGTAGTGCGCTGTTCACCAGGCGTGATGGTGGTCGCTCTCACTCCCGGCGCCGCGTGTTACCGGTGGCCGCTATTCGTTAATAGTGTTCGCCGCGTCACCATCCAGTAAATGACGGTCATCCAGCGCTCCTGGATTTCTTATCCAGCGCGATGACCTGCTCGATCATCTCATTAGCTACCCGCAGACCTTCCGGGGAGAGATCCAATGCTCGAACCGCCAACCGACGGACCCCGAGATTACAGGCCACCCTCGCTAAATCGATCTCAGCATCGGTTTGTGCAGTGGTCACATCGTCAAGGAAGTAGGAACCTGGTACCCCGAAGAAACGGGCCAGTGCCGTCAGGAGATCCGTTGATGGATTCCGCTTGGTCCCTCGGCGGAGCGCGGACAGGTAGGCACCACTGCACCGAAGCCCAGGATTTGCTCTCTTGATCGCTTCAGCGACCTCGGCGTTGGTGTATTTCCGCCCGTTGGGCCCATCCGGGCGAATGTCTTCGAAGAGCCTGTCCAGTTTGCCGGCCAGTGTCGATCGAGCCGCGGCACCAGGCACCGCTCACACCTCCACCGCGTACATGGGAACAACCGTTGTTACCGCCTTCGCAGATTGTGTGCAAACGCACTCATCTACTTTTTGGTTGGCGGTTGACAGTATCGGCTGGCGTGAGCCTAGACTCACGTACCGTTAGACCTCAACTATCAGTTGAATCGCATAAAGACAAGGTCAACTGATAGTTGGCTGCGGTGGGAGCTAAGCAAACGCCACACAACGGCCGCCTCCCTCGTCAGCTCATCCGGGGTGGCCTGTGTGGTTCCTCGCGAACGTCGAAGTTCCCCGGAGGGGGTCGATAATGGTCACTCGACCTATCTGTGAGGAGCAGCCCGAGCTCCTACCGACCGCGTCTGCTGTGGACAGTACGCAGGTCGCGTACTGCCAGTCGTGCGGCAGGCCGTTGACCGATGAATTAACCGAGGTCCTGGACCGATCCGGCTGGAACCGTGCCGCCGCACACGCATTCGCGCGTGCCCGTCAGGAAGGGAATCGGGTCGCCCTGATCATCCTCGACCTGGACCGATTCAAACAGGTCAATGACGCCTATGGACATCCAGCCGGGGACGCTGTGCTGCGGGCCGTGGCGGCGGTGCTGCGTGGCGCGGTCGGTGAGATTGGCCTGGTGGGCCGCTACGGCGGTTACGCCGGGGACGAGTTTCTCGCGTTGCTGCCCGGAGTCAGCAGGGACGACGCGGTGCGGATCGCGCAACGCATCCGTGCAGAGGTCAGAGCTTTAGCCATCCCCGCCCGGGTCAGTCGCACGCGAACCGTGACGATCACCGGGCGTACCGTATCGATCGGAGTGGCGGCCTATACACCCGCCGAGGTGGCGATTTTGGATCTGGCCACGTTGGTCCTCGACGCCGATGTGGCGCTACGCGACGCCAAACGCCACGGCCGGGACTGTATCCGCGTCGCCCACTCCTGAGACGACTGAGACGACGTACGCGTCGTCTTCCCGCCCCTGGTATTCGTCCTGGTGTTCGACGCCCAGCCGCATCCCCTGGACCTTGGTCGCCAGCAGTGTGGCAGCGGTGAGCACACCGGCGCCATCACCGCGGCATCGAAGCCGCGGTATTTCGCTGACCGCGTACCCCTGTGATCGTTCGCCGCTGACAAGCGCGGATCTCACCGTACGGTGACCATGACAGGAACAGGACGACGCACCGGGGGTGCAGGTGACGAGTGGACACCAGCCGGTCAGCCATCCGATGTTCGCCCGGCTGTACGCGTGGCTCAGTCCAAAGATGGAACAGGCAGGCGTGGCGCAGCTACGGCAGCGCCTGCTGGCGGGATTGACCGGTCGGGTAGTCGAGGTCGGCGCCGGGAACGGTCTTAACTTCAGGCACTACCCGCCGGAGGTCACCGGTGTGGTGGCGGTGGAACCAGAACCCCGGCTGCGGGCCATAGCGCACCAGGCCGCTCAACAGGCGACGGTCCCGGTGCAGGTGGTGGACGGCCTGGCCCAGGCCTTGCCGCTGCCGGACGCGAGCGTCGACGCGGCGGTGGTGTCGCTCGTGTTGTGCTCCGTGCCCAGCCAGGCCGACGCCCTCGCTGAGCTGTGTCGGGTGCTCCGTCCGGGCGGGCAGGTGCGTTTCCTGGAGCACGTCGCAGCCGAACCGGGCAGCTCGATGCGCCGGGCGCAGCAAGTCGTCGACCGGTTCCTCTGGCCCCGTCTGTTCGGAGGCTGTCGGACCGGTCGCGACACGGTCGCGGCCATGGAGCAGGCCGGCTTCCGTATCGAGGAGCTGAGCCGGTTCCGGTTTCCACCCCGGTCTGTGTTCCCCTCCGCGCCGCACGTTCTGGGGCGGGCGGTCCGTACCGACGCCGAACCCTGACGGGCAGGGGAAGTGGTACGCGGGTGCGGCCAGCCGAACCACGCCCAGCAGCACGCCTCACACGCATGACAGCGGTGACGCGGCCGCGATGACGGCGACGACGGCTTCCTCGGCGGGGTGGGAGCCCATGGATAAAAGCCCACCAGATGGACATTGGTCTGGGATTCCATGAGCTTATTGGCTCATCCAAACAGATCAATCTGGCCTAGGGTCGTGTGCAGACGTCGCGGGGCAGCATGCGACGCGGTGACCTGACAGATTTCCCGACATATAACGCGATGAGGAGTTTTCGTCGTGAAGACCGTGGAACTGGGTCGGACCGGTGAGCAGGTCAGCCAGCTCTCCCTGGGCTGCATGTTGATGGGCAGCACCACCGACGAGGAGACGTCGATGCGGATCCTGGACCGCTACGTCGACGCCGGTGGCAACTTTCTCGACACGGCTGACTGCTACCAGTGGTGGGCGGAGCGCGGCACCGAAGGCGGGCACAGCGAGTCGCTCCTGGGGCGGTGGTTCGCGCGTACCAAGCGTCGTGACCAGGTGTTCCTAGCGACCAAGGGCAGCGCCCGGATCCACAACCCGGGTGAGGCGTGGACGAACGGCGAGCCGGACTGGACGATCGCCCGCCAGCGCTTCGTCGGCGCCGGCGCCGAAACACTCCGGCAGTCGATCGACGCCAGCCTACGCCGGCTACAGACCGACTACGTCGATCTGTACTACGTGCACGTCGACGACCGCTCCACCCCCCTGGAGGAGACCCTGGAGGCCCTCGCGGAGATTGTCCGGGCCGGTAAGGCGCGGTACATCGGGTGGTCCAATGTCCGCACCTGGCGCCTGGAGCGGATCCGCCAGCTGTGTGAGCGTAACGGCTGGCCCGCCCCAGTCGCGCTGCAGCAGCAGCACTCGTACCTGCGGCGCCGGGCCGGTCTGTCGAACGTCTCGATCGTCGACGACGAGCAGTGGGACTACCTGACCGAGCACCCCGACCTGACCCTGGTGGCGTACTCACCGATCCTGAAGGGGATCTACGACTCGGCCGAGAAGCGCAAGGGGCACTGGATCATGGAGTCGTACGAGGGCCCCGACGCTGAGGCGCGGATCGCGGTGCTGACCGAGATGGCGGCCGAGCTCAACGTGACCCCCAACCAGCTGGTCCTGGCGTGGTTGCTGCACCAGGAGTCGCCGACGGTGATCCCGCTGATCGGGCCGCGCACCCTGGAGCAGTACGAGGCGGCGCTGCCGGCGCTGGACATCAAGCTGACCCCGGAGCAGTTGGAGCGGCTGAATTCAGCCGGCGCCTAAGTCCGTTACTTAGCATCATCCACCCAACCCACCCCCGTTGATCATCGGAAGCCTCGGTGATCAACGGGGGTTTTCAGTGGGGTGGGCCGGTGGCCGGGCCGACACGGTCGGCCGCCACATCGTGGTCACCCATGTCGAGGCGGAACGGTGGGTACGGTGTGGTCAGGAAAGCGGCGTACGCCCCGGCCCGGATCGCCCACCGGTGAAAGCCCACCAGCAGGTCGTAAAGCCCGTGTGGCCGGCGCCCGGTGACCAGCAACATCAGCGCCACGATGAGCACGAGCGTGGAGGCCAGGCTGAGTCCGGGCCGGACGTCTCCTCCACCGTCGCGGTTCCAGTCGCCCCAGAAGCCGGTGAAGAAGGCATTGACGATCACCAGGTGCGGGATCGCCAGCAGCCAGCTGAGCAGCGCCCGCCACCGCGGCAGCCGCTCAGGATGCGCGATATGCAGGCCGGCGGGGTAGGTGGGGACCTCCTTCAGGGTGAACGGCGGGTAACGGTCGGTGCCGAGCACCCCGTAGCCGTAGTAGGAGACCCGCCAACTCCACCGCATCACCCCGACGTTGAACCGATGAATCCCGGCGGGGTAACGCCGTGTGAACAGCACGACGACGGCGGCGATGAGGGTGAGCACCCAGAAGGCGAACCACAAAAACACCAGAACGATGTAGTGGGGGATCAGAAGCAGCCATTTGACCAGCCACAACCAGCGACTGAGAGCGTCGTCCCGTCTGGCCCAGACCACTACGGGTTGATCGATATTCATGGTCCCTCCCCGCTGACGGTCGTCACTGGTGGCGATGGGACGCACCGCCTTTGGCAGATTCCCATGTCAAACGGGTGAATGAGGGTGAGGTGGAGAATTTGGGTGGAGAGGTCAAACGTGGCGGTGTGCGGGCGGGGCCCGGGCGCGTGCCCGGGATGACATACCTGGGATGCCGTATTCGGGATCAGACGTCGCCTCATGCCGCGTCGCCGGACCCTGGCCGAAGACGCGTCCCGGGGGCGAAATATCGTGAGGTAGGACGCCTCAGTTTGGCGATGCGGTAGGACTCCGGGCACGATTGAGCGGCCATGACGCTCAATGACGTGATCCCGGATCCCGCAGACGCCGATCCCGATACGCTGTATGCCACCTTTGTGGAGTGGGTGGAGAAACAGGGGATCACGCTCTACCCCCACCAGGAAGAGGCGCTGATCGAGATCGTCTCCGGCGCCAACGTGATCCTGGCCACCCCCACCGGTTCAGGAAAGAGCCTGGTGGCGACCGGGGCGCACTTCGCGGCCCTGGCCACCGACCGCACCACGTTCTACACCGCCCCCATCAAGGCGCTGGTGTCGGAGAAGTTCTTCGCGTTGTGCGAAATCTTCGGTCCGGCCAACGTCGGGATGATGACCGGCGACGCCAGCGTCAACGATGACGCGCCGCTCATCTGCTGCACGGCGGAGATCCTGGCAAACATCGCGCTCCGGGAGGGAGCGGATGCCGATGTCGGCCAGGTGGTGATGGACGAGTTTCACTTCTACGCCGAACCGGACCGGGGGTGGGCCTGGCAGGTGCCGTTGATCGAGCTGCCGCAGGCCCAGTTCCTCCTGATGTCGGCGACGTTAGGTGACGTTACGCGCTTTGAGAAGGATTTAACGCGCCGCACCGGGCGCCCCACCGCGGTGGTGCGGTCAGCGGAGCGGCCGGTGCCGCTGCACTACTCGTATGTCACCACTCCCCTGCACGAGACCATCGAGGAGCTGCTGGAGGCCGACCAGGCGCCGATCTACGTCGTCCACTTCACCCAGGCAGCCGCCTTGGAACGCGCCCAGGCGTTGATGAGCATCAACGTCTGTACGCGCGCGGAGAAGGAGGCCATCGCCAAGGCGATCGGCAACTTCCGGTTCACCGCCGGATTCGGTCGGACGCTGTCCCGACTGGTCAGGCATGGGATCGGAGTGCACCACGCCGGCATGCTGCCTAAATACCGACGTCTGGTGGAGACCCTGGCGCAGGCCGGGTTGCTGAAGGTGATTTGCGGTACCGACACACTCGGGGTCGGTGTCAACATCCCCATCCGGACCGTGCTGTTCACCGCGCTGAGCAAGTTCGACGGTCAGCGTGTCCGGCATCTGCAGGCGCGGGAGTTCCATCAGATCGCCGGCCGGGCCGGCCGGGCCGGTTTCGACGTCGTCGGCAATGTGGTGGTGCAGGCTCCCGAACACGTCATTGAGAACGAGCGTGCCCTGGCCAAGGCCGGTAACGACCCGAAGAAGCGCCGCAAGGTGGTGAAGAAGAAGCCACCCGAGGGTTTTGTGTCCTGGAGCAAGGCGACCTTCGAACGACTGGTGTCGGCCGAGCCGGAGCCGTTGAAGTCCAGTTTCCAGGTCAGCCACTCGATGCTGCTCAACGTGATCGCCCGGCCCGGGGACGCGTTCGCCGCGATGCGGCACCTGTTGACCGACAACCATGAGGACCGCGCCGCTCAGCGACGCCACATCCGGCGTGCCATCGCCATCTACCGTGCCCTGCTCGCCGGCGGCGTGATCGAGCGGCTACCTGAGCCTGACGAGCAGGGGCGTACGGTCCGGCTGACCGTGGACCTCCAGTTCGACTTCGCGCTCAATCAGCCGTTGTCGCCGTTCGCGCTGGCCGCTATCGAACTGCTCGATCCGGACTCACCCACCTACGCCCTGGACGTACTGTCGGTGATTGAGTCCACATTGGAGGATCCACGCCCGGTGCTGGCCGCGCAGCGGTTCAAGGCGCGCGGCGAGGCGGTGGCGCGGATGAAGGCCGAGGGGATGGACTATGACGAGCGGATGGAGCAGCTGGAGGAGGTGACCCACCCCAGGCCACTGGCGGAGCTGCTGGAGTCCGCGTATGAGATGTACCGGCGGGGCCATCCCTGGGTCTCCGACTATGAGCTGTCGCCCAAGTCCGTGGCTCGAGACATGTACGAGCGGGCGATGACCTTCGTGGAGTACGTCAACTTCTACGGGCTGGCGCGGTCGGAGGGGCTGGTGCTGCGGTACCTGGCCGACGCGTACAAAGCGTTGCGTCAGACGGTGCCCGAGGACGCCCGGACCGAGGAGCTGACGGACCTCATCGAGTGGTTAGGGGAGCTGGTCCGGCAGGTGGACTCCAGCCTGATCGATGAGTGGGAGCGTCTGCGTGACCCCCGGCCAGAGACGGCGGGCAGGGTGGTCGAGGAACGCCCACCCGCGGTCACCGCCAACCCTCGGGCGTTCCGGGTCCTGATCCGCAATGCGTTGTTCCGGCGGGTCGAGTTGGCGGCGTTGCGGCGGTGGGACGAGCTGGGCGAGCTCGATGGCGAGTACGGCTGGGATGCCGAGGCATGGGAGGCCGCGCTGGAGCCTTATTTCGCCGAGTACGACGAGATTCAGACCGGCCCCGACGCACGCGGACCGGCGTTGCTGATGATCGACCAGCAGCCCGACCGGTGGGTGGTGCGGCAGATCCTGGATGACCCCGAGGGGCACCACGACTGGGGAATCAGCGCCGAAGTGGACCTGGCAGCCTCCGACGAGGCGGGAACGGCGGTGCTGCGCGTCACCGACGTTGGCCAGCTGACGGGATATTGACCGCCGATGATGGATGAACGGTGAATGACAGGCCGTTCGTAGCATCTGACGGCGCGCTCGGCGCAATCACCGAATGACCGCCTTGTCATGCTGAAGCGGTTTACTTAACGATCGTGCCGTCCCCGGCGCGGGCGGTGCCTGCCTGACAGGCCCGTCCGCGTGTCTGTCCCCGAGAGGAGATGGCATGGCGCGTCTGTCACGACGGCGTGGGTTGACGCTCGCGTCGTTGCTCGCCCTCGCCTTGGCGGTACCGGCGGCGTCCGCACACAGCGCGCCGTCAGAGAGCCAGACCACCCATCATCCCCCGGCGGCATCGACGTCCTGGGTAGGCTCGTGGGCCGCCGCGCCCAGTCACGGAGAGGGCGGCCAGACCGGCTATCCCGGACGTACCTTCCGCAACGTGGTGCACTTGAGCATCGGTGGCTCCGCGATCCGGGTGAAGTTCTCCAACGCCTTCGGCACCACCCCGCTACCGCTGGCCAGCGCGACGGTGGCGCTCGCAGCCGATCCCGGCGCCCCGACGGCGGTACGCGGCACGATGCGTCAGTTGACCTTCGGAGGAGCCGACGAGGTCCTCATCCCGCCCGGCGCGGAGGTGCTGTCCGACCCGGTGAACCTGCGGGTACGCGACGGCGCCGACCTGTTGGTCTCCACCTACGTCGCCGAACCGGCCGGTCCGGTGACCTCGCACCGTTTCGCCTGGACCACCTCCTTCTACGCCGACGGCGGTGACTACACCGCGCGAGAGTCCGGTTCGGCGTTCACCGGCACCACCGACGCCTGGTTCTACGTCACCGAGGTGGTGGTGAAGAACCCGCAGGCGCGGGGCGCGGTGGTGACCCTCGGCGACTCCATCACCGACGGCAGCGAGTCCACCTTCGGCGCGAACGGTCGCTGGCCTGACCTGCTGGGTGAACGGTTGCGGCGGCACGGGATCCAGATGGGGGTGCTCAACGCCGGCCTGGTCGGTAACCGGCTGCTGATGGACAGCCAGCACCCGGAGGGCATCTTCGGGGTTAACGCCCTGTCGAGATTCGACCGCGACGTGCTGGCCCGCGCGGGGGTGCGCTCCGTCATCGTGCTACTGGGGATCAACGACATTCAGCAGGAGCCACACCAGACCGATCCAGCCCGGATCACCTTCGCCTTGAGCCAGCTCGATGCCCGCGCCAACGCCGTGGGGGTGCGGACGGTGTGCGCCACCCTGATGCCGTTCAACGGCTGGGACAGCTACACCGAAGAGCTGGAGGTCACCCGGCAGGGCGTCAACGCCGCGATCCGGCGCGGGCTGTGCGACAGCGTGGTCGACTTTGACGCGGTGGTCCGGGACCCGGCCGACCCCACCCGGATGCGCGCCGAATACGACTCCGGTGACGGCCTGCATCCAAACGACGCCGGAATGCGGGCTATGGCCCAAGCGGTGCCGCTCCACGCGTTGTGACGGCGTCGTCGTGTTGAACACGCGGAACTAGCTTCCTTACGAACTAGCCCCCCTTGTAAACCACCGGGCCCGGTCGGCTACACCCCACCGACCGGGCCCGGTCATATCTGAACAAACAGATTCTGAACGAACAGATTCTCAAGTCGCGCGCCTTCACTACCGCGTCCGGCCTCGAGTACGGCCAGGCAGCGACCCACGTCGCCGGTGGGGAAGAACGCGAGGAGAAGCAAAAGAAAGCGGGCGGCGCTCAGTGGCCGCAGCCGCAAGCGCCGCCACAGCAACCGCCGCCGGCGCGCGAGCCGTTCCCCGACACCGCGCCGGTCAGCGCGACCGTCGACAACAGCTTGACCGTGTCGTCGTGACCGTCGGGGCACTGCGCAGGGGCCCCGGCCTCCGCCATGGGGCGGTTCACTTCGAACGTGGTACCGCAGGTCCGGCACCGGTAGTCGTACCGTGGCACGTCTCGACGATACCGCCTCCCGCAACCGGCGGTCAGGCGGTACGGGCCTCGTCATAGCGACGCAGAATCAGCCGCACCACGGCCGGATGGTCACCCAGCGGCGGTGAGGTCAACACGCCCCCCGCTTCAGCGGTGCGGCGCCAGAAAAACCCTGACGCCAACAGGTACGCGGCCACAGCGACCCGTCCCGCCGCGGCCACCACGTCGGTGAGGCGATGAGCGGGGTTGTGCACGAAGGCGGGGGTGACGGCGACTCCGAGGCGGGCCCGCAGCAGCTGCGCCATGGTCGTGGTGGCCCGCCACGCGTCGGGATCCCGGGAGCCAGCGGCGGCCAGAACCACCTCGGTCGCCTGTCCCGACTCCCCGGGCCGGGGCGAGGCAGGAGTACGCCCCACCGAAGCGTTCATCACGCCCGCCCGCACCGGCTGGCGCCGCCAGCCCGCCTCCACGAGCCGGTCAGCCAACGCTTGGGCCAGCAGGGGATGAGGCCCTAACGGTGGAGCAACCCGAGCCCGCACTCCGGTGGTCCGGGTGGCCTCCGCCACCGCTGTCGGGATGTCGACGCGGGTGTGGTAGCCGGGGCCGAGCAGGAGCGGTACCACAACCACCTCCCCGGTCTGAGCGGCGAGCGTGTCCGTCAGGCTCGGACCGAGAACGTCCAAATAGCACAACTCGACCCGTAACCCGGGGCGGGACCGGCGTACCCGCTCTACCAACGCGTGCACCTGCGCCAGTCCGTCCTGGTCGGCGGTACCGTGCGCAACCGCCAGTAAGGTGGGCGCTGAGCGGCCCACGGCCCGACCATCACGCGGCACGCCGACCGTCATGTGTCGACCGCCAATCGGTAGCCGCGCTTGGTGACCGTGACGACCAGCCAGGAATGCTCCCCCAGGCAACCCCGCAGCCGCGCCACCGCCGTCTCCACCGCCCGCGCGTCGCCCTGCCCGTTGGGCCAGGCCCGACGCAGCAGCTCACCGCGGGAGAATACCCGCCCGGGGCGCTCAGACAGCGCCCACAGCACCCGGGACGGCGCGGGAGGAAGAAAGATGGTGTCGTTGGGCAGCAACACCGCGCTGCCTTGCACCGTGATCGGGGTTCCCCGGGCCACGAAGCGTCGGGTGCCGCGGCGTTGCAGCTCACTTCCCACCAGCCGGGCCAGCTCACCCAGCCGCCCGCGGCGGGGCCACACGACCGGTACCGACAGCTGCGTGAACGGACGCGCGCAGACCGGCCCGATGCAGGCAGCCAGGACACCACCGGAGACAGGCGCCGCCGACGTCGCGGTGTCCCCTCTAGCGCGGGAGGAATCCGAGGCCAGACCGTTGCTCTCCTCCACGACACCGGAGAAGGCAGCCAGGAGCGGCAGCCTGCGGTCGTCACCGGCCGCCGTCAACAACGCGGTGACCGCCGGCGCGCTGGTGAAGGTGACCGCGTGCACGTCCCGTCGAATGATCGAGTCGACCAGGCGGGACGCGGCGCCCCGATCCTCGGGCGGCAGCCACCGGTACACCGGCACCTCGATCACCTCGGCGCCTTTCTCCCGCAGCGCCGCGACGAATTCGGTCAGTGGTGCACCGTGCTCTTGCAGCGCGATCCGTTTGCCTTCCAAGGGCTGCTCCAGAAGCCAGGCCAGCACCTCGTCGGTGGCCTCCGACTCCGGTGACCAGGCTTCCCGTAGCCCCGAGGCACGGACCGCGCCGGAGGCCTTCGGGCCCCGGGAGAGCACCATCGCCTGAGCGCATGCCGCCCGCAGCGCATTGCCCAACCCCCACCCTTCGGCGGCGCTCATCCAGCCTCGCCACCCCACACCCGTGGTGGCGACCACGTAGTCCAAGGGCGCTTCCAGACAACGCTGGGTGGCCCCTCGTAGCGCGCCATCGTCCTCGATGGGGGCGATGCGCACCAGCGGTGCTCCGACCACCCGCGCCCCCTGACGACGCAGCAACGCCGTCAGCTCGTCTCGTCGCCGGTCAGCGGTCACCGCGACGGTGAACCCGGTCAATTGACCGACCGCGGCCTGGACTGCAACAGTGGACACGGGCTCAGGCTCCGCACAGCGTGTTTCGTGCTGATTGCGCGCTTGCTACGTCGGGGTAATGGTTCTCCGTCGCCATCTGGCGGCACGGTGTGTGTGAATCGAACCGCCCTCGAAACCGTGCTCACACTCCGCGGAAATCACCACTGACCACTCTCATGTCGTCACGGCTGCGGGCTGACGGCCGGCCAGCGGCCGGGACAGGCCAGCGGGTGATGAGTGGGAGTGCGATGTCCAACAGCAGGTCAGAGGCGACACACACGCACTGTCCGTACTGTGCGCTGCAGTGCGGGATGACCCTGACACCAGCGACGGGTTACATCCCGCTGGAGGTGGCGCCCCGCACCGATTTCCCCGTTAACGCGGGCGCGTTGTGCGGCAAGGGATGGAGCGCGGCCTCGCTGCTGCGGCCCGAGGTCCGGCTCACCACCCCCCTGGTCCGCGACGGCGACCAGCTGGTGCCTACCAGCTGGGATACCGCACTGGACCGGATCGCGGCCGGTATCCAAAAGGTCCAGGACCACCACGGCCGCGACGCCGTCGCGGTCTTCGGCGGCGGTGGGCTGACGAACGAGAAGGCCTACAGCCTCGGCAAATTCGCCCGCACCGTGCTGCGTACCTCCCAGATTGACTACAACGGCCGGTTCTGCATGTCCGCGGCCGCGGCGGCGAACAACGCCGCGTTCGGGATGGATCGTGGGCTGCCGTTCCCCTTGGAGGATGTGGCCCGCACCGACTGCCTGATTCTGGTCGGCAGCAACCTCGGCGAAACCATGCCGCCCGCCCTGCGGTACCTGTCCGAATTGGTGGACAACGGCGGGACCTTGATCACAGTGGATCCCCGCCGTACCCGCACCACCGAGCGCGCCACCCTCCACCTGTCGCCCCGGCCCGGCACGGACGCCGCGCTCGCTCTCGGCCTACTGCACCTGGTGATCGTCGAAGGCCTGGTCGACGAGGAATTTGTGGCCCGCCGCACCACCGGATTCCCGGCGGCCCGCGCCGCCGCCCTGGCGTACTGGCCGGAGCGGGTGGAGGAGATCACCGGGGTGCCGGTCCCGCTGATGCGTCAGGTGGTGGCCCGCTTCACCTCTGCACCCACCGGCATGGTGCTCACCGCGCGCGGCAGTGAGCAGCACGCCAGCGGCGTAGCCACCGTGCACGCCTGGATCAACTTCTGCCTGGCGACTGGGAAGGCGGGGCGCCGCTACTGCGGCTATGGCTGCCTGACCGGACAGGGCAACGGACAAGGCGGCCGGGAACACGGACAGAAATCCGACCAGCTGCCCGGTTATCGCCGGATCGACGATCCCGCGGCCCGCGTCCATGTGGCGGCGGTGTGGGGCGTGGACCCTGACACGATCCCAGGTCCGGGGCGCCCCGCGTACCAGCTGCTGGATTCGCTCGGACGCGACGGTGGGCCGCGGGCCCTGCTGGTGTTCGGCTCCAACCCGGTGGTCTCCGCGCCGCGCGCCAGCCACATTCAGCAGCGGCTACGCGCCCTAGACCTGCTGGTGGTCGCCGACGTAGTACTCAGCGAAACCGCCGAGCTGGCCGACGTGGTGCTGCCGGTCACGCAGTGGGCCGAGGAGGACGGCACCACCACCAACCTGGAAGGGCGGGTGCTGCTGCGGCGTCGCGCCATCAACCCTCCGGACGGGGTCCGCAGCGACCTGGAGGTGCTCGCCGAGCTCGCCAAACGCCTGGACTCCCCGGTTCCGTTCGCCACCGACCCGGCGGAGGTCTTCCAGGAACTGCGCCGGGCCAGCGCCGGCGGCATCGCCGACTACTCGGGCATCACCTACGCGCGCCTGGCGCGCGGGGAGCAGCTGTTCTGGCCGGTGCCGAGTGAGGACCACCCCGGTACCCCCCGAGTCTTCGAGGAGCGGTTCGCCACCCCGGACGGCCGGGCCCGCTTCATCCCGGTGACTCACCTGGGACCGGCCGAGGCCCCTGACGCCGAGTACCCGCTGCTGCTGACCACCGGCCGGGTGCTCGCCCAGTACCAAAGCGGCGCCCAAACCCGGCGTGTGCCGCAGCTGGTGGAGGCCGCCCCCAGCGCCTTCGTGGAGTTGCACCCCCACCTGGCGGAGCGACACGGCGTGACCGACGGCACCCTGGTGCGGCTGGTGAGCCGGCGCGGCGAGATGACGGCGCCGGCCCGGCTATCCACCCGGATCCGCCCCGACACCGTGTTCGCGCCGTTCCACTGGCCAGGCCAGCAGCGCGCCAACAACCTGACCAACCCCGCCCTGGATCCGGTGTCCAGCATGCCGGAGTTCAAAGTCTGCGCCGTGCGACTGGAGGTGCCGTGACGCACATTGTGATCGTCGGTAACGGGATGGCCGGTTCCCGACTCGCCGCTGACCTGCGGGCGGGGGCCGGGTCGAGTAGCCGGGGAGCGTCGGACCGGCTCCGGGTCACCGTCCTGGGGGCCGAACGCGGACCGGCGTACAACCGGGTGCTGCTGTGGGACGTGCTGGCTGGCCGGCTGGACCCCGCCGACACCGTGCTGGCCGGGTCCCACGACCGGGGTGGAACCCGGGTGACGGCCCTGGATGTGGCCGCCCACAGTGTGCAGACGTCCTGCGGTGACCAGCTGGAGTACGACGTGTTGGTGCTGGCCACTGGGAGCCGCCCGATCATCCCGGACCTGCCGGGCGTACGGGACGCCACCGGTCGGCTACGCCCCGGGGTCCACACCTTCGGCAGCCTCGTCGACTGCGTCGCGCTCCGCCAGGAGGCCCGCGCCGCGCGCCACGCCCTCGTGGTGGGCGGGGGATTGGCGGGGGTCCACGCGGCTCGGGGTCTGGCGGCGCTCGGCCTGCCGGTCACCCTGGTCCACACCGGCTCGCATCTACTGCCCCGGCACCTGGACCCGGCCGGTGGGCGGGTCCTGCGCCGCATCCTGACCCGGCTGGGTGTCACCATCAGGACGGGTACGCGGGTGCGCGCGCTGACACCCGACCAGGTCACCGCCACCGACCCCGACACCGCCTCCGACAGCGGCCTGACGGTGGTACGCCCCGCCGCGCCCGTGACCGGTGCGGTGCTGGACGACGGGGAACAGATCACCGCCGACCTGGTGGTGTTGGCCTGCGGTAGCCGCCCCGAGGTCACGCTGGCCCGCGCCGCAGGCCTGGCGATCGGCGCGGGTGGCGGGGTCCTCGTCGACACCACCCTGCAAACCAGCGCTCCGGATGTGTACGCGATCGGGGACTGCGCGGAGTTCCTCTTCACCGGAGCCGTCCTCCGTACCGCCTCTCCCTCCGACGCCGCCGCCGCGCGATCCGAGGGCAGCGCCGCCCCGGCGATCGCCGGAATCCGCTACGAGCAGGCGGCCCCGGCCTGGGATCAGGCCCGGGTGTTGGCCGCCCGGCTCACCGGCCTCGATCCCGACGCCCGTTACCACGGCTCTCCCCGACTGGTGCGACTGCGCGGCGACCTGGATGTGGCCGCGCTCGGGGAGCCCACTGGGCATCTGGTCGACGCCGATCCGACCGCCGGTGACGCGAAGTCGCATGTGTTGGCGCTCACCGACGCCACGCGCGACGCGTACCGCAAGTTCGTCATCCGCGACGACCGGCTGGTCAGCGCGGTGTTCGTCGGTGACGTGGCGACCTTGCCCGACGCGGTGCGGGCGCACGCCGATGGGATCCCCCTCCCCTCCGACCGCCGGTACCTGATGGAGGTCATGTCATGAAAACCCTCGTCCTCGTCGGCCATGGAATGGTCGGCCATCGCCTCCTGGAACGACTGGTCGAGTCCGACACCGCTGATCAGTGGCGGATCGTGGTGTTCGCCGAGGAACCCCGCCCCGCCTACGACCGGGTCCGGCTGTCCAGCTACTTCGACGGCGTCACCCTGGACGAGCTGCGGCTTGGCGACGACGAGTTCTTCACCCGGCATGGCATCACGCTGCGGCTGGGGGAGCGGGTGGAGGCGATCGACCGCTCCGCACAGACCGTCACCTCCAGCGCCGGCGAGACCGTGGCTTATGACGTGCTGGTGCTGGCCACCGGCTCCTATCCGTTCGTGCCGCCGCTGCCGCATCGGGACGCGACCGGGTGCTTCGTGTACCGCACGGTGGAGGACATCCTCGCGATTGAGGAGTACGCCGCCGGCTGCCGCACCGGTGTCGTGGTGGGCGGTGGTCTGCTCGGGCTGGAGGCCGCCAACGCCCTGCGGATTTTGGGCCTGGCCACCCAGGTGGTGGAGTTCGCGCCCCGCCTGATGCCCCTGCAGGTCGACGAAGGCGGCGGCGCGATCCTGCGGCGTCATATTGAGCAGCTGGGCCTGACGGTACACACCTCGGTGCGCGCCGAGGAGGTCATGGTCGATGAGGCCGGCCGGGTCTGTGGCCTGCGGCTGGCGGACCGGGACGAGCCGCTGACCACGGATCTGGTGGTTTTCGCGGCCGGGGTGCGTCCCCGGGATGAGCTGGCGCGAAGCGCCGGCCTTGAGGTGGGGCCCCGCGGCGGAATCGTGGTCGACGACGCCTGCCGCACCAGCGACCCGAACATTTTCGCCATCGGGGAGTGCGCCCTCATCGGCGGCCGGGTTTACGGCCTGGTCGGCCCCGGCTACTCGATGGCGGATGTGGTCGCCGCGCAGCTGACCGGCCAGACCCGGCAGGCGTTCACCGGTGCCGACACCTCCACCAAGCTCAAGCTGATGGGGGTGGACGTGGCCTCCTTCGGAGACGCGCTCAGCCAAGCCGAGGACGCCTTGGAGGTGGCCTACACCGACTCGGTCGCTGGGGTCTACCGCAAGATCCTGGTGGACACCGAGGGGAAGCTTCTCGGGGGAATCCTGGTCGGCGACGCCTCTTCCTACGCCTCCTTGCGGGCCCAGCTGGGGACCAAACCGGCCCAGTCACCCGACCAGCTGGTGCTGCCTCCCAGTGAGGGCGGCACTCCGGCGGCCACCGGCGCTGACCTGCCCGACGCGGCGACGGTGTGCTCCTGTGTGAACGTCTCGGCCGGCGCGATCCGGGCCGCGGTCCGGGAGCAGGGCTGTGTCGACCCGGCGGGCGTCAAGCGCTGCACCAAGGCAGGCTCCGGCTGCGGCAGCTGCGTACCCCTGATTAAGACCCTGGTCGACGCCGAGCTGGAGGCGCAGGGAATCACCCCTAGCAAGGCGCTGTGCGAGCACTTCGAGTACTCCCGGGCCGAGCTGTTCGAGATCATCCAGATCACCGGTATCCGCTCCTTTGTGGAGCTGGTCTCCCGCTACGGGCAAGGCGAAGGATGCGAGGTCTGCAAGCCCACGGTGGCGTCGATCTTCGCCTCGCTGGGCAGCGGCCACATCCTCGACGGTGAGCAGGCCGGTCTGCAGGACACCAACGACTACGCGCTGGCCAACCTGCAAAAAGACGGGTCGTACTCGGTGGTGCCCCGGATCCCGGGCGGGGAGATCACCCCCGACAAGCTGATCGTGATCGGGCAGGTGGCGAAGGAGTTCGGCCTCTACACCAAGATCACCGGTGGGCAGCGGATCGACATGTTCGGCGCCCGCCTGGAGCAGCTACCGCTGATTTGGAAGCGTCTGGTGGACGCCGGGTTCGAATCCGGCCACGCCTACGGCAAAGCGGTACGCACGGTGAAGTCCTGTGTGGGTAACACCTGGTGCCGCTACGGGGTCCAGGACTCCGTCGGACTGGCCATCGCGTTGGAGCTGCGGTACCGCGGGCTGCGGGCGCCGCACAAGTTGAAGTTCGCCGTCTCCGGATGCGCCCGTGAGTGCGCCGAGGCGCGCAGCAAGGACGTCGGGGTGATCGCCACCGAGAAGGGGTGGAACCTCTACGTGGCCGGCAACGGCGGATTCTCTCCCCGCCACGCCGACCTGCTCGCCTCCGACCTGGACACCGAAACCTTGGTGCGCACCATTGACCGGTTCCTGATGTACTACATCCGCACCGGCGACCGGCTGGAGCGCACCGCCCGTTGGCTGGAGCGGCTCGACGGTGGTCTGGACCACGTCCGCGACGTCATCATCCACGACTCGCTGGGCGTCGCGGCTGAACTCGACGCGATGATGGCGGCCCACGTGGCCGGTTACCAGGACGAATGGCGAGCGGTCCTGGAGGATCCGGAGCGGCTGCGGCGCTTCGTGTCCTTCATCAACGCCCCTGGCACTCCCGACCCGTCGATTCAGTTCGTCCCCGAACGTGATCAGATCCGTCCCGCGACCGAGGCCGAGCGCCGGTCGCTGCCTCTGATGGTGGTGTCATGACTTCCTCTGTCGACTCGTACGTGACGATCTGCTCCTACGACGACCTGATCCCCGGCCGGGGAGTGGCCGCCCTGGTCGACGGACGGCAGATAGCGCTGTTCCGGCTCTACGACGGCAGCGTGTATGCGGTGTCCAATCTGGACCCATTTAGCGGCGCGTACGTCCTGGCTCGAGGCCTGGTGGGTACCCACCAGGGGACCCCGACGGTGGCCTCCCCGATGTACAAGCAGCGGTTTGATCTGCGGACCGGGCGGTGTCTGGACACCGACGAAGTCAGCATCACGGTCTACCCGGTGCGGGTCCACGACGGACAGATCGAGATTTCTGTCGAGGCGGCACGGAACGTGGCGTAACCCCAGACCACCGGTGTCCTGGGGCGCGCTTCCCGGGCCGGGCCGGCCGGAACCCGCTCGCCCTGGCCAGAGGGCGCTGGCCAGGCGGGCCCGGGCCCGGCCCGTCGCCGGGGGAGTCCTGGCACGACAACCCCGGCGGTGTCTCCCCCCTTTGTGCGGATGTCCCCGGTGATGGGGACTAATCAGGAAGGCGACACGTGATGACAAAAACTGTACTCGGTCCAGCGACAGCCGCCGAGGCCACCGCGTACGCGGCCCCTAAGACCGCCGTCTCGCGCCAGAGAGGCTGGATCACCGACTGGGATCCGGAAAACCCTGAGTTTTGGGAACGTACCGGACGTCGCATCGCCACACGCAACCTGGTGTTTTCGATCCTGTCCGAACACCTGGGTTTCTCGGTGTGGCTGCTGTGGAGCGCGATCGTGGTCAGCCTGCCGGCGGCGGGCTTCGACTTCACCGTCAACCAGCTGTTCTGGCTCACCGCGCTGCCCAACCTCATCGGCGGCGTGATCCGGATCCCCTACACCACCGCCGTCGCCGCCGTCGGCGGGCGTAACTGGACCGTCGTGAGCACGATGTTGCTGTTCCTGCCGCTGGCGATGCTCGCGATCTGCGTCACCAACCCCGACACGCCGTACTGGATGTTCCTGCTGGCGGCCGCCACGGCCGGAGTCGGCGGTGGGAACTTCGCCTCCAGCATGGCCAACATCTCGTTCTTCTACCCTGAGCGCCGTAAGGGCTTCGTCCTGGGGTTGAACGCCGCCGGCGGCAATGTCGGGGTGGCGGTGGTGCAGCTGCTGGTACCCGCCGTGGTCGGGATCGGGATAATCGGCGCGGCCCAAGGCCCTGACCTTTATCTGCAGAACGCCGCACTATGCTACGCGCTCTTCGTCACGATCGCTGCGGTCTGCGCGTGGCGTTTCATGGACAACCTGGCGGTGGTACGCACGCCGATGCGCGCCCAGTTGGCGGGGCTTCGTAACCGTCACACCTGGGTGATGTCCCTGCTGTACATCGGGACCTTCGGCTCATTCATCGGCTTCTCCTTCGCCTTGCCGTTGCTGACCCGCACCTCCTTCCCGGAGGTGAGCGGATGGTGGCTAGCGGCCAGCGGCCCCCTGATCGGCTCCCTGACCCGTCCGTTGGGTGGCTGGCTCGCCGATTGGCTCGGAGGGGCGCGCGTCACCGCGTACCTGTTCATGGTGTTAGGGATCGGTACGCTCGGTGTCATCTGGGGCCTGCAGATCCACAGCTTCGCCCTCTACCTGGGCGCGTTCCTGCTGCTGTTCGCCGCCAGCGGCGCCGGCAACGGGTCGACCTACCGCATGATCCCCGCGATCTGGCGGGCGGAAGCGATCCGGCGGGCCGGTGAGGCCACCGACGACGCGCTGCTGCGGGCCAAGCAGGAAGCCGCCACCGTGATCGGTCTGACCTCCGCGATCGGGGCGCTGGGCGGGTTCGGGATCAACCGGGCCTTCGCCGAGTCGCTGTCGGCCACCGGGTCAGCCACCGCCGCGTTGCTGTCTTTCGTCGCCTGCTACGCGATTTGCCTGCTTGTCACCTGGTGGTTCTATCTGCGGCGTCGGGTGCTGGTGACGGTGGCGCCCAGCTTAGCCACTGCCAACGTCTGAGCCGCCAACGTCTGAACACCTCGTCGACCCGCGTCAGGCTCACTGCCTCACCGCGGGACCCGAGAAGTAAGAAGAAGAAGGAGGAAGGACAACGGTGGGGAGTGGCCCGAGGGGGCGACAAGGCCACTCCCCACTTTTATATGTGATGGCGGTCCCGGCTCCTGGCCGTCACCACATTCCCCGGCACCCAACACCCCCGTCAGTCGGTCGTCCGGACCCTTATCTGCGCTTTCATGAATCACCCGGCGCGCAATGAGCGGGTACGTCCAGCTGTGTTGGGGGCCAGGCCGAAAAGGCTGTCCATGGACAGGCCAGAACCCACAACCACCAGCTGGTATCCGGTGCGGCTTTGAGTCAAGGTCTGGATCCCCAGCACCTGAGCGGCTCGGACCAAGACGGCGGTGGTTTCGGATTCAGCGATCCGCAACGCGAGTGTTGTGCTCTTGCGGCGTCCAGCGGCCAGCAGCGCCGCACGCCAGGCACCGGTGGCGAAAGCGACTCGGTCTCGCTGCTGCCAGCGGGTCAGGTACTGCTCAGGGAACCGGCACAGCACCCCGTACCCGGCACGCCAAGCGTCCTCCAACACGGTACGCACGAGGTCAGCGTGTCCGCTGTTGACCCGCACCCGGTAGATCTCATACCGGTGCCGGCCACCCGCCCAGCGGGTCTCCACCTCCGCGTCGATGCCCAAAACGGCCAGCAGCCGCGCCATCCGATGCGCGGCTGCCGGTTGCCCAAACTCCACCAGAACACCCTCGACGTCCACACTCAAACGGGTGGCCGGCGTCTCCTCCAACAGCCGGCGCCGGGTGGTGGTGATCGGCGCGGCACACCTGATCAGCATCACGGCCTCGAACGCGGCGGCACGGTTGGTCAGCGTCTCGGTCGACGAGCCGGATATCACCGCGACCGAGGAGCGCGGACATGTGGAGCCTGGATACCCACCAACTCCACCGAGCGTGTTGACTCCGCCGAGCCTGCCGTTTCCGCCACCCGACTCAGGACGTCGCGACGGCCCGATCCGGCGGGGACGGGTGCTGCCTGGACGAGTGGCGATACGGGCGCTCATTGGAACCTCCATTGCGGGGGACGACGCAAGGCAACGAGGATGTACTGATGACTGTGGCCTGGCACACAGGTTCATGGAACGCTGTTCCCGGAAGCCTTGAGGAAAACTTGCGGAACACCGGCCGTCCCGCACCGTGCTCCCGCCAAGGCCGGCTTCATCGACAACGGACCGTGACCAGACATGATCAATAAAGAAAGGACGGACCAGGACCGGGCGTTGGACTCCGGTTACTCCCCCACCGTGCTTGAACCGGCGTACCCCGCGATGACCTGGCGTCGCCGTGTCGTGCTGTCCCTACCGATCCTGGCCGTGTTGGGCGCCATCCCTGCGGCGCAGGCGACCGACGCGCTCCCGGACTACCCACCCGGGGAACTCCCCATCGCCACCGGAGATCGACTGTCGGCCTTCTACCAATACGGTCTTGGGCTGATCGCCGTCATCGAACGACAGCTTCCCGGCCTGACGCCGTACCTGAACGTCACCAACGCCGCGGTCGACAACCTGGAGCGGGTGCAGGACGGCCGCTCGGCGGTGGCGTTCACCCAGGCGGATATGGTCGCCAAGTGGCGGCTCTCTCGGGCACCGGATGTGGTGGCGCTCGCCCGGCTCTACGACGACTACCTGCATGTGGTGGTGCGGGCTAGCAGCCCGATCGAACGCCTGGCGGACCTGCGTGGGCGGGTGATCTGGCTGGGATCACGGGGGACCAGCGCGGATGTGACCGCGCGGCGCCTGCTCCGTGAGGTGGGGTTGCGCCCGGTCCCGCTCAGGGAAAGCGCGGGAACCCCGGATGAGGTGCGGCTGAGCGACGAGCGGAACATCGAGCGGGCCAACGCGGCGTTCCACGCCGGCGATATCGACGCCATGTTCATCTTCGGCGGGTTGCCCACCGCGGGGGTGCAGCACTTGGGGCAGCTGCAGCCGATCCGGCTGATCGACCTGACGGAGGAGACGGTGCTGATGCGTCAACGGGGCGCGCGGTACTACTCCCAGTTGACGATTCCCCGGGCGATTTACGGCGTGGACGCCATCGGGACGGTGGGGGTGCCCATCTACCTGGTGGTACGCCGAGACATGGACGAGAACCTGGCGTACTGGCTAACCCGGGTGCTGTTTGAACACCGGGACATATTGGCGGAGGTGTATCGACCCGCCGAACGGCTCAATCCCCGGGTCGCGATCAACACCGATGAGTTGCCGCTCCACGCCGGCGCTATCCGGTACTACCGGGAGGCCAAGGGAGTCAGCGGCCGCCTGACCTGAGCCCTGAACCGGCGTGCGCCAGGGCCCGTCCGCTGTTGGGGTTTTGACCGAGGCCGGGGACGCTGGTGGGGATGTCGTTATCGGCCTCCAGGTCACGAGGAGAAGGCAGCCACACCCGGGCGGACAGGCCGTGCGGTTGGCGCGGCTGCAGGTCCATGGTGCCGCCCGAGGCGGTGATCAGGACTCGAGCGATCGGCAGGCCCAGGCCGCTGCCTTCGATGTTCTGAGCGCCGGGTGCGCGCCAGAACCGCTCGGCGGCGTGCTTGATGTGCTCCGGGCTCATTCCAGGGCCGGTGTCGTCGACGGACACCTCCACGCCACCATCGCGTGGGCGTACCGTGACCGACACCTCGCCGCCTTCACTGACGAACTTCAGGGCGTTGTCGATGAACGCGTCCAGGGACTGACTCAATGCCGTAGCCACCGCCTGGACCGGGGCGGGCTCGTCGGGAAGCTGGTGCACGAGGGTGATTCCGCGCGACACCGCCAAAGGCTGCCACGCCGCAACCCGGGAGGCGGCCACCTGCCCGGCGTCGACGACCTCCAGCTGATGATGCCCACGTTCGGCTCGCGCCAGTGTCAGCAGGCTGTCCAGGATCCGGCGTAGCCGTTCGGTCTCCTCCATCGCCCGCTGGTGTTCGGCCGCCCACTCCTCCGGGGGCATCTCATCAGCCAGCGCCTCCACCCGCAGCTGCAGCGCGGTCAACGGGTTACGCATCTGGTGACTGGCTTGGGAGACGAAGGCGCGCTGCCGCTCCAGGGCCTCGTTGACCGCGTTGGCCATCTCATTGAAGGCCGCGGTGAGGCGACGGAGCTCCACCGGGCCGTCACTGGCGACCCTGACGGTGTAGTCGCCTTCGGTGATCCGGTGCGCGGCGGCGTCCAAACGAGCGACCGGCCGGAGCGTCCACCCGGCCAGCCAGAAGGCCACGCCGATGGCTAAGGCCACCGCCAGCAGCCCCAGAACCCCGAGCAGCAGCCACGTGGCCAGGATCCCGGCGCGGGTTTCATGGGTGGGGGAGACGATGACGACCGCGCCGAGGATGTCACCCCCGGTGCCCACGGGGGCGGCGACCACCAGGGGCTCGTTCTCCCACGGCCAGATGACGCCGCCGTTGATGACGTGTTCGCCGGCCAGGGAGCGGCTGATGCTCGGGGCGACCGTCTCATCATCGACATCGAAGCCCAGATCGGAGCGAGCCACCACCTTCCAGTCGGAGTTGACCACCGCTACCGTGCTGCCGTAGAGCTCCTCGTAACGGCTCAACTCAACGCGGAGCCGGCCCTCGATGCCGGTTCGCAGCTCTGGTTCCACCACGGTGGCGAACCGGACGGCGTCCGCGAGCCGGTCAAGCGTGACCTGTTGGGTGTCACGGGTGGCCATGGTGGTGGCCAGGGGGATCTCTAAGGCGGCCAGGACCAAAATCAGGAGCAGCACGTAGGTGGCGGCCAACCGGCGACGCATGGTGCCTCCTCCTGAATTACTGAGGGGCCACCAGCCGGTAGCCCACCCCCCTGACGGTTTCCACCAATTCGGGCATGCCGAGCTTATGGCGTAGCGAGCCGACATGCACTTCCAGAGTGTGCCCGCCGGCCCAGGTGGTTCGCCAGACCTCCATCAACAGACGGTCACGGGAGACCACGGTGCCCGGCTCGCGCGCGAGCGTCACCAGCAGCTCGAATTCTTTACGGGTGAGCGAGATCTCCCGCCCGTTGACGGTCACTCGACGGCTGGCTGAGTCTACGCGCAACGGGCCGACCTCCAGCACCGTCGGTGGGGGAGGGACCCGGACGGTGCGGCGCAGCACCGCCTCCATCCGCGCCTGGAGCTCCATCATCGAGAAGGGCTTGACCACATAGTCGTCGGCGCCGGTGCGCAACCCGGCCACCCGGTCACGTTCCTCTCCCCGGGCAGTGACGGCGATGATCGCCAGGTGCTCGTTCCGACGGCGCAGCTCCCGGCAGACATCGATGCCGTCGCCGTCGGGGAGGCCTAGGTCGAGAAGAACGAGGTCGACGGTGGGCGCGGCGAGAGCCTCGGCGGCGGTCCCAGCACGAATCACTTCATACCCGCGGCGCCTTAGTGCCGCCTCCAGGGCGGCGGCTACCGACATGTCGTCTTCGACCAGTAGCACACGCATCTCCTTCACCTTAGTGATGCAGCGCACGTTCCTTGAGAGTCGTTCGTTTCGACATGGACAAGTTTTCACGATGCTGTTCGTTCGAACAGCTATGACGCGGGGATTCGTGCGCCAGTGCTGTTATATTGTGCGATGTGGATGTTCGATCGCGCAGAAAGCTGGTGTTGAGTCGGCTGCTGGAGCACGGCAAGGTGACGGTGGCCGAACTCAGCCGCTCCCTGAATGTGTCGGAGATGACCATTCGCCGTGATCTGGAGGAGCTGGCCGACCGGGGAGTCGCCAAACGGATCTACGGTGGGGCGGTACTGGCCAACCCACGCGCCGTCGAACCGGGTTTCGCTGACCGGGTGGCGGTGGACGCCTCCTACAAGGCGGCGATCGGCCGGGCGGCGGCCGCCCTGGTCAACGACGGCGATGCGGTCATCGTCGACGCCGGCACTACCACGCTGGAGGCGGCACGCGCCCTGATCGGACGTCGTGATCTGACCGTCTGTCCGTTGAGCTTTCAGGCCACCGCCCTGTTGGCCACCCAACCAGGGATCACGGTGCTGACTCCCGGGGGTCAACTCCGCCCCGGCGAACTGATGTATATCGGGCCGGTAACCGAGCGGATGCTGGCCGAGTTTCAGTTCGACATCTACCTGATGGCGGTGGGCGGTATCTCCGCCGAGCGGGGCCTGACCGACTTTTTCATTCCCGATGTCGAGGTGAAGAAACGGGCGCTGCGCAGCGCCCGGCGCGTCGTGGTCACCGCCGACGCCACCAAGATCGACGCGGTCGCGTTCGCCCGGATCGGGCCGGTGGACAGCGTTGATGTTCTGGTCACCGACCAGCGGGCCGACCCCGATGCGCTGGCGGCGCTCGCCGACCACGGCATCGAGGTGATCGTCGCCGACGAGGCTTCACCCCACACCACCCTCGACACCGACAACCACCAGGGGAGCGGAATCAGATGAGTACACCCATCCGTTGGGTGCTGTTCGACTACGGCGCCGTGATCAGCTTCGAACCCATCGAGGAGGACTGGGCCGCGTTGGCGAAGACAGCCGGGGGTGTGTCGCCGGAGCGGCTTCAGGCGGCGTACTGGGCGTACCGGGCCGACTATGACCGGGCCGACCTGGACGCCGAGGCCTACTGGGAGGCGGTCGGTACGCAGCTGGGGGTGCGGCTCGACGCCGGGAAGATGGCCGACTTGATCGACCGAGACACCGCCATGTGGAGTCGGCTGCGGCACAGCATCCTCGAGGTGATCGATGAGCTGGCCACGACAGGGGTGCGGTTGGCGCTGCTGTCCAACGCGCCTCGAGAATTGGCCGAGGCGGTCCGGGAGATGCCGTTCACCCGCCATTTCAGCCGATTGGTCTTCAGCTGTGAGCTGCGGCTGTGTAAGCCTGACCCGGCCTGTTTCACCCGCACGTTGGAGCTGCTCGACGCCCCCGCTGAGAACGTGTTGTTCGTCGACGACCGGGGCGAGAACACCGCGGCGGCGGCCCGGATGGGGTTCCGCGTCATCCGGTTCGATGACCCGACCACCGCTCTTGCGGCCGTGTCCGCGGCGGTACGCGCACCTGCCTCCTAAACCCCGCCTTCCAAACCCTCAGGTCACGGGCGAGGCGCGGCGCCGGCGCCGCCGGACAGGTGGGGCGATGACGGGCGTCGCGGTCGATGTCGGCATGATGGGAGGCCACAGAAAGGCGTAAGACAGGGGAGCCGGGTGTGAGGTTCGAGGTATCACGGGCACTGGACGCCATGGAGCAGCGACTGACCACCGATATCACCCTGGCGCAGGCCGTGGTGGACGTCGCTCAGATCGTGCGGTACGCGGATCTGGATGGTGGGCGGACCGCCAGTCTGCTCCGACTAGGTTTAGTCGTGGACGCGCTCGCCCGTCACCTGCACGACGGGGGCGTGCTCGTCTACCCGGTGGTCGACCGTGCGCTGACCTCTGATCTGGAACTGACCTCCAACGAGAAGATGGTGTTGCGGCGCTGGGCCGACGACGGGCTGGCCGAGCTGCTGCCCCAGGTGGAGGACCGGATCGTCGAGATCGCCGACATCACCGGGCTTCCCGTGGTCAGCCGTGACGATTTCGCGCGGTTTGGCGCCGCGTACCCCTGGATCTCACAGGTGCCGGGATGGCTGCTGGCGCCGGTCCCGGGGATCGGGGGTGCCGCTTTGATCTCCCGGCCGTCCGGTACGCCGGTACCGCGGCCGGTCAGTCCGCGCGCCCGAGTGCTGGAGCGGAGCTGGCGGTGTAACGCCTTTGAGTGTCCGCTGTTCGGGCCGGCGCGGGTGTACGACCAGCCACCGCCCCGGCTGCGCGGTGGGGTCCCGATCTGCCCGGTACACGGGCAGCAGCTGCAAGACGTGGGGCTGCGTCCGCCCGCGGTCGCGGTCGCGGTGCGCGTCGGGGAGGCGATGCGGGGACGGTTCGCGGTACGCGCGAGCGGCCCCACCGTGGTGGGGCGCTCCCCTGAGGACCCCGCTGGGGTGCGGCTGGGGCCGTGGTTGGATGAGCGGGCCGCCGGATGGGTCAGTCGCAGCCACCTGGTCCTGGAGCTGCAGGGCGACGCGCTGGTGGTGACCGACACCAGCACCAACGGAACCGTAGTGTTGACCCGGAACGGGCCGGGAGAGCCGCCCCAGCGGATCCCTCTGAGCCGGGGGCAGCGGCGGCGGCTCGGGCAGTGGGACACCGTGGAGCTGACCGAGGGCGTGACGTTGGGGACGCTGCCGGCGATGCTGGAGAGTTCCGACGGGGGCGCGGACGACTCCGTGATGTCCGAGGCGCCGACCATGGCGCTGCGGCTGCCGCCCCGATGAACTCAGTGAGTTCGAATGCAATGAGCAGGTGAGCTGCGTGTAGTGATTCCGCGATCCCGCGGCGGGCTGAGGGGGGCTCTGCCCAGCGGGACGGGGGAAACCGCAAGACCGCGGGATCGCGGAGTCCACGGGGGTGCAGGGTTAAGGGAACCGGTGCGCGGCTGTGACAAGCGTCGCTTCACAAGCGACCCAGGAGTGCGGTCAGGGAAGAATCCCCGCCCGCACGGTGTACAAGGTCGGGCTCATTGATCGTGCGGCGGGTTGGTTCATGACGGGACGCGTTGCTCCGGTACCGAGAACGCCGCCTCCGCCTCGCGGGTGGCGCACGGACACGAACAGTGGGCGTCGATGATGTCATCCAGTTGGTCAAACCACACCACCTCCGTACGTCCACCGTGGCCGTGGATGCTGATCACGTCGGCGAGTGAGTCGTAGATCGAGATCTGCTGGATGCCGGTGGTCGTGCCGCACCACTCCAGGACTGCCTTCCCGCTAGGGAAGAGCGCGCCAGTGGCCACCAGGCCAGTGCCGGACACCCCGGAGGTGTCCTCATGCCGGTACAGACCCCAGGTACGAGGGAAAACAGGGGGTTTCATGCCGCCGAACCTCCTGACAACACGGGGTCACCGTCGGGGTGCATCACGAGCGAGGCAGAGTTAGACGGGGAAACGGATAGCGGATCGCGCTGGCGAAGCCTGTGTCGGCGAGGCGTCGCCCTGGGCAGGGGTAGAACTGCCGGCAGGTCTGGCACCAACCGTCGATGCTCGGCTGGTGGTCACGGAATAGCCGTACCGTCATCGCCCACAACAGCGGGTCAGTGACGCCAGGCGGCGGCTCATCGGGCGGGTCGTGTGGGTCGTACGGGAGAGTGCTCACAGCAGTGCTCCTGCTCCTGTCCTTAGGGCGCCCGCTGCCAGGATCGCGGGGGGAGCCTGGCAGCGGGGGTCTCCACAGCAGATGAGGCGGCGGTTTGAGTGCATCTGCCTGGATGATGGCCATCGTGTCACTACTAACAGTGACGGTAAAGGGACGCAGCGTCAAATCCGTGTCGTTCGTGTCGTGTCGGCCGGGATGTTTTGTCCTAGAGGAGAGGGGCGCTGAGGGGCCACTAGGACGTTTCGTCCTAGTGGTCGTATACGGATGGTTTTCGTGTCAAAGACGTGGCGTTACCGTAGAGAGGCTCTTTCGCTCCGAGGAGCTGCTCTGTCCGAGGAGTCCGATATGGCAGAGGCGCGTTCGCCGATTGGTGAGAACCTGGCACGCATCCGTAAAGCCCGGGGCCGGACTCAGGAAGAGCTCGCCGCCCGCTCCGGGGTCTCCGTGGATGTGATCGCGCGGCTGGAGCAGGGACGCAAGAAAGGGGCCCGCTGGAGCACCCTGATCAAGCTCGCCAACGCTCTTGGGGTGGATCTTGTGGTCCTGGTGGCGCCCGCTGGCCTGCTGCCGCAAGGGAACGGGATCGGCAATGGGGATCTGACCTCCTTACGCCAGGCGATCACCACCACGACGGATCTATTCGGTGAGGAGGATTTGGCCGAAGACCAGGAGGTGCCTTCCTTACCGGATCTGCGAGCCTCGGTCAACCGCGCCTGGGCGTCGTACCAGAACGGAGAATTCGCTCTGGTATCGCGCCTGCTGCCCGGACTGATCGGAGACGCGCGACGCGCCACGCGCGAATGGCGAAGCCACGACGTCGCAACGGCCCACACCCTGCTCGCCACCGCGTACAACATGGCCGCCGGGATCACCGTCATGCTGGGGCACCAGGATTTAGCGTTCACCGCCGTCGAACGCGCCGCCGCGGCCTCCCGGGCGGCCGACGGCCCCCTCCCCGCCGCGGCCTCGATGATTTTTCTGTCCTGGATCCTGCTCAAACAGGGCCGCTACCAGGAAGCGGAGCGGGTCGCGCTGTCCATGGCCGAGCGGATCGAACCCAGCTTCACCTCCGCCTCCCGGACCGAACTGGCGACCTTCGGCAACCTCATGGTCAACGCCAGCTGCGCGGTGGTACGCACCGGCAACGGGGAACGGGCCAGCGACCACCTGAGCGTGGCACGGGCGGCGGCGAGCCGGTACGGCGTGGACCGGGTAGACCAGTGGTCGGTGTTCGGGCCGCGCGTGGTCGGCATGTACTACGCCAGCAACGCGGTCGAACTCGCCGACATCGAACAGGCGGTGCGGTTAGCCGAGGAGGTCCCGCCGCCGTCGGGTGGGGCGCTTCCGCCCACCTGGGAGGCACGGTACCTGCTCAACATGGCCTACGCGCACTCCGAACTGGGAAACGACACCGAGACCGTCAACCTGCTGTGGCAGGCGCGGCAGATCGCGCCGGAGTGGGTGCGCTACCATCCGCTGTCCGCCACCATCGTCATGGAGCAGCTGGAACGCCCGCGTAAGCCGTCGGAGCGGCTGGCGTTGCTGGCCGAGCATCTGCGGGTGCTGTGAGGGCTGTCAAGTCACGGGCTTCAAGTCACGGGCTTTAAAAGGGAGCGTGCCCCACAACCAGCGGCCATGTGGGGCACGAGGTATCGGGGTGCCGGTCGCTTAAGTGGGAGGCCGCGAGAGCGAAACTTCAGGACAGGCCACGCCCAACAGTTGAGGCCACAAAGGACGGACAGCGTCGGCCTGCGGACCGTGGAGACCTTGCACGATCTCGAATTCGACGCACTGGTTTCCCGCGAGGAGGCGATCGATCCGCAAGCCAACCTGTCACCTGTCAAGCCGCCCCAGTGGCCTTATCCGTCCTCTGAGCACTCGTGGGGAGGAACCGGGCGAGCGGTGGGGAGTTTTCACCGGGCCGGTCGAAAGCCCAGAGACATCAGACAATGACATCAGACAATGTCGGTGCGGAACCCGCTCAGACCGTCGGCCAGCTCCTCCAGCACCTGCGCGTACGACAGGTAGCTGTAGATCGGGCTGGCGTGCCAGGGCAGCAGCTGCCCGGCTTGGACCGCCGGCAGCTCCCGCCAGGTGGGGATAGAGTCGAGCTCCTCGGGCGTCAGGTTGCCGGTACGCGCGTCCCAGATGATCACGTCCGCCTCGTACTGGTTGGCGTTCTCCCAGGAGAGGGCCTCGAAGAAGTCCGCCTCTGGGTTGGGCGGCTCGGCCAACACAATGTCCAGCCCGAGCTCACTGAGGTGCCGCAGGTCCGGGTGCAGCTCCCGGTAGGCCACGTAGAAGTTGTCGTTCGTACCAGAGATCGCCATGATGCGCAGCCCGGCCTTCTCCTGTGCCAAGGAGCGGATCCGGTCGCAGGCGGCCTCGAAGCGTTCCCGGGCGGCGGTGTTCTCCTCAGAGGACAGGTCGGCACCCAGGGCCTCCGCCAGCCGCGCCACCTTGTCGATCGCCTCGGGGGCGCTGATGCCGATCATCCGCAGGCCCGCGGTCTGGGTGAGGGCCTCTACCTCGTTGACCACCTCGTCGGGCACGTACCACAGGGTGTCCTCGACGTACATGATGCTGACCAGCAGGTCCGGCTCCAGGCTCGCGAACCGCTCCACATCGAACTCGCCCCAGACGTTGCCCAGTGACTCCACCTGGTCGATGTCGACGTTGCCGACCTGCGGGTCCGGGCTCCCGTCGGGCAGGGTCGCCGGGCCGAACACCCCGACCGGCCGGATCCCGAAGTCCCACAGCGCGCCCGCGACGTTCACCTGCGCGACGATCCGTTCCGGCCGCTGGTCCAGGGTGATTGTGCGGTCCCGGTCGTCGGTGTAGGTCCAGCCCGCAGCGGTCTGGTCCGTCTCGCCGGAGGATGAGTCGTCACCTCCGCAGGCGCTCAGACCGGACAGGACAACGGCGCCCATGCCGCCGAGCAGTAGACGCCGGCGGCTGGTGGTGAGGGACGGCAGAGACGGGCCGGATAACCGTGACCGGGTAGCGGACATCAACAACCTCCTGAGCTGGTTCACCGAATGTGATCCACAGTCAGCCGGGGATCTTAAATAGGGAAGCCTTACCTAACTAGCTGGGGTGAGCGTTGTCACTGGTAGCGCCGCTTCCAGGTCCGGCGTTGCCCCCGGAAACGCCGCATCCTCGGCGGCTGCGGCGTTCTGGGCCTCAGAGGACAGTCGCGGGCGAGTCGACCGCCGCGCCAACGGCACCACCATGGGCGTCCCGGTCTCCGGGTCAGGGATGATCCGACACCGCAGGCCGAACACTTCGGCCACCAGCTCCGCGGTGATCACCTGATCGGGGACGCCGGTGGCGACCACCTTCCCGGCGTGCATCACGATCAGATGGGTGGCGTAACGGCAGGCCTGATTGAGGTCGTGCAGCACCGCGACCAAGGTGCGTCCGGCCTGCTCCCGCAGATCCTGACAAAGATCCAGAATCTCGATCTGATGCGCGATATCCAGGAAAGTGGTCGGCTCATCCAATAGCAACAGGGGAGTACGCTGCGCCAACGCCATCGCCAACCACACCCGCTGCCGCTGCCCACCGGACAGCTCATCCACGTACCGGTCGGCCAGCTCGGTGACGCCGGTGGCGGCCATCGCCTCAGTCACCGCGGTCTCATCCTCCACCGACCACTGCCGCAGCAGCCCCTGGTGCGGGTACCGACCCCGCGCCACCAGATCCACCACCGTGATGCCGTCGGGCACCATCGCGCTCTGCGGTAGCAGCCCGAGCCGACGCGCCACCTCCTTGGTCGAGTACCGGGTGATCTGGGCGCCATCCAGATACACCGCGCCGGAGCGGGGCCGCAGCACCCGGGCCAGCGCCCGCAACAGGGTGGACTTCCCACAGGCGTTTGGGCCCACGATCACGGTGAACGAGCCATCCGGGATCGTCACGTTCAAGCCTTCAGCGACGATCCGCCGGTCGTATCCGAGCGTGAGGTCCCGCGCTTCCAGACGATGCGCTGTCATCGGCGTACCCCTCCATTGATGTCGATGGCCGGGCTGCGGACAGGCGGGTGGGCAGCCGAAGGGCAAGCCCGGCACCCTACGGCGAACCCAGCGGTGAACCCTGCGTGTGGATGCGGCGGATACAGCGGATACGGCGTCGCCATCGCGGCCCTCTCAGAAAGCCCCGGTACGCCAACGCCGCCCCAACAGCCACGCCAGATACAGGCCCCCCACCGCGCTCGTGACCACCCCCACCGGCAACGGGGTGTCCTCCCACACCCGCTGAGCCAGGTAGTCACTGACGGTCAGCAGCAACGCGCCAGTCACCGCCGCCGCGGCGATCCCAGGCGCGGAGGAGCGGGTCAGGCGACGTGCCACCGCCGGAGCCGCCAACGCCACAAACGCCACCGGTCCACTGATCGCGGTGGCCACCGCCGTCAACGCCACCGCCACCGCCACCAACGCCAGCCGGGTCCGCTCCACCGCGATCCCCAACGCGGTGGCGGTCTCATCCCCCAGCTCCAACATCCCCAGCCGCCGCCCCAACACCAGGGCGATCGGCAGCAGAACCGCCATCGCCGGAGCCGCCGCGCTCACATGTGACCAGTCCCGGCCGGTGAGGCTGCCGGTCAGCCACGCCTGCGCCGACATCGCGTCGATGATGTTGGCGCGGACGATCAGGTAACTGTTCACCGAGGTGAGCAGGGCCGCCAGGCCCACCCCAATCAGCACCAGGCGGGAGCCCTGCACCCCGCGACGGAACGCCAACAGGTACATCACCACGGCGGCCACCATCCCGGCGCCGGCGGCGCTGAGAGCGGTCGCGGCGACCCCGCCGCGGAACACGATGATCTGCAGCAGGGCACCGGTGGCCGCGGCCGTGGTGAAGCCCAGCATGTCCGGGCTACCCAGGGGGTTGCGGGTCAGACTCTGGAAGATGGCGCCCGCCGCGCCCAGCGCCGCCCCCGCCAGCAGACCAGTCAGGATGCGGGGCAGCCGCAGCCGCCGCACGATCAACTCAGACCTGGGATCGCCGACCCCGAGCAGGGCCTGCACGGCCTCCTGAGGCGACAACGCCACCTGCCCGGCCGTCAAGGACAGCACCACGACCGCTGCGGTCACCAGCAGCAGGCAGCCGACGACCAGACAGGAGCGGGGAGACACCCGCACGCTGAACCGGCCGCCCGCGACGCGTACCGCCCAGCCGGTGGGGCGTACCACGCCACCCGCCGCGCCCGCCGCGGCGCCGGACTTGCCCACTGCGGCGTCGGCGGGATCCGCCACCGCGGTCGCCGACCGCCCCGCCTCACCCTGCGTCTGGAGCTCACCGTTCACCATCTGCTCACCCGCCGTCGACGCGCCACCATGATCAGAACCGGTGCGCCCAGGAACGCCGTGACGATGCCCGCCTGAATCTCCGCCGGGCCCAGCAGCCGCCCCACAATGTCGGCGGCCAGCACCATCACCGGCCCCAACAGCACCGAGTAGGCCAGTACCCAGCGCTGGTCGACCCCCACCACGGCGCGGGCGAAGTGCGGCACCGCCAACCCGACGAAACCGATCGGCCCGGCCGCCGCGGTCGCGGCGCCACACAGCACGGTCACCGTCACCCCGGTCAACAGGCGGGTCCGGCCCGGGTGACTCCCCAGCGCCTGACCGGTCTCGTCCCCGAGCGCCAACGCGTTGAGCGGACGCCCCAGCAGCAGTCCCAGCCCGATCCCGACGACGAAGAACGGGGCCAGAGTCCCGATCACGTCCTCGCCCCGGTTGACCAGGGACCCCACCGCCCAGAACCGGTAATCGTCGAACGCATCCGGGAACCGCAACACCATGACCGTGGTGTACGCGGTGAAAATCGCGGCGATCGCGGTCCCCGCCAGCGCGAGGCGGATCGGATCCGTGGCGCGGCGACCAGCACCCACCCCGTACACCAGCAACGCCGCCAGGAACGCGCCGGCGATCGCCAACCACACGTAACCACTCGGCGTGGCGATCCCCAGCAGGGTGATCCCGGTGACCACACACGCGGCGGCGCCCGCGTTGAGGCCGAGAATGCCCGGATCCCCCAGCGGGTTGCGGGTCAACGCTTGAGTCAACGCCCCGGCCAACCCCAGCGCGGCCCCCACCACGATGCCTAACACGGTGCGCGGCACCCGCATCTGACGGATTACGACGTGATCTGTGGAGCCGTCGAAATCGGTGAACGCGTCCAGGACTGTCCCCAGTGGAACCATCCGGGCGCCCAGCGCCACGCTCAGCACCGCCAAAACCACCAGCGCCACCACGGCCAGCGCCAGCCCGCCCCAACGCCGGGCCGCACCTCCCCGACGGGGAGGCTGCATGCGGGGGCGGCCATGCGGCGTCGCCGTCGCTGACTCAACAAGCGCGGTCATGGCCGGTACCTGAAAAGGACGCGAGGAGCCTGGGGAACCCGGCGCCGACAAGCCCACAGGACACGACGGCCTCGACACCAGCCTCGGCACCGGCCTCGACGGGCGCGACGGCCCGGGCCGCGCCGGTACGCGGAGTGAAGCCGGCGTGAAGGGGAGGGCCGGATAAGAAGGGCGTGGGATGCCCGCCGCTGGCAGGGCGCATTCCTGCTCCTGAAGAAAGCCTTACCTAACTTCGGGCACTATAGCGGCGGGGCAACGTGACACGTCAAACCGATGGCCCACCGGGTGACCTGGCAATCCAGGCTGGGCACAGCGACACGCGGCGCGGTGCGCCGTGGAGCCGACTCCGGCAGACCGAGCCACCCACCCTTATGCCCCCCTCCATGTCCCTACGACACCCGCCAGGTACGCCCCGTGGTCGCCTTTGTCCATCCGACGGTTACGGTGACACCGGGTCACCACCGCAGACCCCGACGTGAACCAGCGGAGCAGGACATACCGAGGAGGGGACATGGACCAGTTGTGGGACCGGTTCACCCAGGCCCAACCGGAACCGTCCGCACCCCTTGTGGTGGTCACTGGGCTGCTTGCTCTGGCCGTGATCCTGCCCCGCGGCAGCTGGCTGATCGCGCGTCACGTGGTGACGATCGCGCATGAAGGCGGGCACGCCCTGATGGCGCTGCTCACCGGGCGTCGCCTACGAGGAATCCGGCTGCACTCGGACACCTCCGGGCTCACTCTGTCGGCGGGGCGCCCGCGTGGCCTTGGCATGGTGCTCACCGGGGCGGCCGGCTACGTCACGCCGTCCCTGCTGGGGTTGGGCGCCGCGGCCCTGCTGGTCACCGGCCGCATCACCGTGATGCTGTGGCTGGGGGTGGCGCTCCTGGCGGCGATGCTGATCTTCATCCGGAACGTCTACGGGGCGCTGACGGTGCTGGTGACCGGCGGGGTTCTGCTGGCGATCTCCTGGTACGCCCCGGTCGAGGCGCAGGCCGCCTTCGCGTACACCCTCACCTGGTTCCTGCTGCTCGCCGGACCCCGGCCGGTGGTGGAGCTGCAACGCAAACGGCGGCGGGGCGCCGCCCGGGACTCCGACGCCGACCAACTCGCACGGATCACCCCGCTGGCCGGGATCGTCTGGGTCGGGATCTTCCTGCTGGTGACGCTGCTCTGCTTGGCGGTGGGCGCCCTCTGGCTGCTTTCCCCGGTGCTGCCCGCCGAGTTGTGACACCCCGATGCTTCCCGACGAGCCGGCGGTGAGGGCGCCACGGGTCATGACACGCGGTTGGCACCCGATGAGCCAGCACCCGATGAGTACCGAAGCACCAGTTTGTTGAGGCCGTACAGCACCAACCCGACAACAAGCAGCGCCCCCGCCGTCCGGTACTGCTGTGGATCCCGACCCGACAACGGACTGGCTAGGTACCCGCAGGTGATGATCCCCAGAATCGGGAACAGCGTAGGGGTCCGGAAGTGCTCGTGCGCCACTTTCTCACGCCGCAGTACCAGCACCGCGAGATTCACCACCGTGAACACACACAGCAGCAACAGCGCCGTGGTGCCTCCCAGATCCCCAACCTCCCCGGTGATGATCAGCACCATCGCCAACAGCGTGGTGAACAGGATTGCCACCCAGGGCGTACGCCGAAACGGCTGCACCCGCGCGAACACCCGGGGCACAATCCGCTCGTTCGCCATGCCATAGACCAGCCGGCTGGCCATCAACATGTTGATCAACGCCGAGTTGGCGACCGCGAACAACGCGATAAACGAGAACACCCACGGCGGGAACCCCGGAGCGCCCGCCTCCACCACCTCCAGCAGCGGACCGGTGGAGGCACCCAGCACATCAACCGGCACCAGCAGGGACGCCGTCAACGCCACCAGCACATACAACGTGCCGGCGATGGTCAGACCAGTCAACAAGGCCCGAGGGAAAACCCGGTGGGGATGCCGCACCTCCTCAGCCATGTTGACCGAGTCTTCAAATCCCACAAACGCAAAGAACGCCAACGCCGCACCACTGGTGATCAACACCGGGATCGCGTCGCCCTCACGGAACTCCAGCAGGCGGGACGGCTCACCCTCACCGTGGAGGACAGCCCAAGCACCGATCCCCAACACGATCAGCAGCCCGGACAATTCGACGCAGGTCAACACCACGTTGGCCTTCACCGAGTGCGCTACACCCTGGTAGTTGACCACCCCGACGGTGATGATGAACAACAGCGCCGCCGCCACGCTCGGCACCGTGACGAACTCCCGCAGGTAGTCACCGCCGAACGCCCGGGCCGCGGCACTGGCCGAGGTCAGGCCGGAAGCCATCACCGCGAACGCCACCAGGAAGGTCAGAAACTCAATCCCGAAGGCCCGGTTGATGTACAGCGCGGCACCGGCCGCCCGGGGATACTTACCGACCAGCTCCAGATAGGACATCGCGGTCAGGACCGCCACCAGGAACGCCAGCAGGAACGCGGTCCACATCGCGCCCCCTACTTCGGCACCGACCCGCCCGGTCAAGGCGTAGATGCCGGTTCCGAGGACGTCGCCGACCACGAAGAACAGCAACAGACGCCCCCCGATGACCCGACGCAGCGCACTGTGTTCGGTGTCAGTAGCGTCCGGGATGACGGCGTTCGGTCCCGATCCTGCCGGTTCCGTAGAGCTCATGCGCCTACCTTGGCATACGAGCGGTTTTGGGGCCGAGAGCGACACTGATCCGAAAATCGGATTAAAGATTTTTCATGATCTGTCATTCGCCGGGACTTTCGGCACTGTTCGTTGTCACCTGAAGACGGTTTCCTTAAATACGCACGCCGGGACAGCTACATGGGTGTCGTGGTGAGGAACAGGATGGGACACGCCGTTGTGGTGGCCTTCCCACAGGGCCGGGAAGCTCGGCGCCACCACTACGGCGTACCCCTCACCGCACTCAACCTCACTTGCGTCGCCACCTGAGCACTTCAAGGGCCCCACTATCGTGAGGCGCCCTGCGCCACGTACCGCGTAGTGCGCGCGTAACCGCGTCACGCGCAAGCGACCCGGCGGGGACGAGCCGTTGTCCGCAGGGGGTACCGCCGGGAGAGGGGGAGGGGCCACGGGGTACCGTCCAGGAGCAAGCAGAGGACCCGGAAGACCCACAGGGTGCTGCCCAAGAGTCGAGCTGAAGTCCCATGGAGGCCCACCCGGTCCGCGGCACCGCGGCTCGCTCCCAGGTCCGCAGGTCCGGAGGGGCCTGCCCGTCTTAGAGCCCGCCTTGCCGGTTTTAGTGGTCGCGCGGCTCCACGTTGTCAAACGGCGTGAACCAGTTATCGGGCCGCAGATCCCCGATTCCGAAAGCCTGATTCAGCTCCGTCTCCGGGTCCTCGATACCGTCCGCCCAGTCCGCGTACAACAAGCGAACATCGTGGTCTTGGAACAGCAGCTCCACGCACAACTCCCAGTCGTAATCGTCGTCATGGCGGGGCAGCCGTTCGTGATGACGACCCAGCAGGCCATCCTGCGTCATGCTCTCGGCGTCCTCGATGGCCAGATGCAGCATTAACTCCTCGGCGGTGCACCGGGGAATCGGCAACCGCCCCGCTTCAAGATCCCGCCGCAGGTCCTCGGCGGCCCGCGCCATGCGGTACCGCCACGCCGCGTCACGATGCCAACTGATCCGGGGGAGCCGAGTAAACACCGTCCAGGCCGGGTCGTTGCTGCCCGCCACCGGCTGGTCCCCGTTCTCCTCGACATCCTGGTACGCCTCATCCGCGAGCACACTGAGGGCGGTATGGAGCGCGTCCGCGGTACGCGGGGTCAGCCACGCCTGACCACCGTGCCGGTTCGGAGAAAACAGCGTCGCGAAATCCGGCGTCACCGGATCCGCAACCGCCCCCGCAGCTGAGGAGGCGCCCGGTGCATAGTCGAATCCCGGGAGCTGGTCCACCTCGGCGAGGTCGACGTCACCGACGCGCCATCCCCCGAACTCCACCAGCACCGGCTCCACACTCCAGTCGGCGAGCTCGTCACCGGCCGCGGTCCGCAGCACCTCCCCCGAGGACTCCATGCTGATCAGGTCGGCCCCGGGAATCAGGAACGTGGCGTCGGCCAGCGTCATCGCCGCACTCACCACATCCTCACCTGACTGGTCGGGACCGGCAGGCTGCCACCCGGCCGCGGCCGCCGCGGCGCGCAGCCGATCCGCGTCGTGGACATGCAGCTCGAGCATCTGCACGATCCGCACCACCGTGCCGGACAGATCCGCTAACCGCGCCGAGGCTGGGGTACGCGCCAGCGCGTCCACAGTGCCCGCAGGGGGAGCGCCATTCCCGCTCTCCTGCGGCGACAGCCGCCGATGCGCGTACTCCGCCACCGGCCAGCGTCCGCTGAAGACCAGATCGGTGGCCCTCCGCACCACGGAGGCGACCTCAGCCGGCGCCTGATCGGCGAGGCGCTCCAGCTCCGCCGCCACGGCCGGCCCACGGCCTCCTACCGCCGCCTGCCCCAGCGCCACCGCGATCCGCTGTGCCAAATCGGCGTCGTGGCACGTCAGAACCGTCTGCAGGCTGTCGTGGTGGCCTTCACGGGCAAGCAGCACCAGGACCCGACTCGCGGAGGCCGAATGCTCACAGAAGAAAGCCCGAGGTACGGCGGTGACAGAGGTCATAGCCATCCCTTGCTACGTGGGACGAAGGTCGTCGTTGACGTGGGTGCCCCCAGGGACACGATAGGGGAAGCACGGTGAGGACACCGCACTTCCCCTCGGCGCAGCAGAATTCCGATCAGCGAACGGTCTTGGTGGCCTCTAAATCATTAAGCAACGCGTGCACTGGTGCCCAACACAGCGCGACGGTATCCCGGTCGGGGATAAACCCGTTCTGCAACTGATGACGAGGGTGAACGAAATTCCGGTAGTCCCGGACCTTATGCATGAAGTCCTTCGCGTCGGTCTGTATCCACTTCCTCTTATGCGCGTAATCGATGAGAGTGTAAAGATCAACGCGATCAGCCTGGACGGAGGCTCCGTTAGATTTCTGTATTCCGTCCTTGAGAATCCTAGGGTATCGCTCGACGATCACGCCGTACAGCAGCCCCTCCATAAAGCTGCCGATAGCGATGATCGCCATTGTGTACGCTTCGTTGCGTTGACAGATGGAGGCCTCCTCGGCGCGGCTGACCAGCAGATCCACCAGCGAGCGGTCAGAGATGAGCGCGCTGAGCCGTGACCGCAGATCAGACGGCACACCATAGGCGAGGTGCTTCTCCTTCTTCCCCTCCGCCTGCTCCTGCTCGGCCCGCGTGGAGATGATCGGGCGGCCATTGCTGTAGGTGACGACGAGGCCTTCGGGCTCCAGGATTCGGTTGACCACCTCACATATCACTCTCGCGGTATCCAGGCCATCGTCGTATTCAAGGGGGTCGCAGATCCGGCACACCAGCCTGTGGAGCGCGTCGGTGTCATCCTGATGTTCAGTGAGGATATCCCTCAGCCAGGAGACCCGAGCCGATCCGTCGTACTGGGGCGGATCGGGCCATTTCGCGCGGCGGAGCAGCCGCTCCAGCTGATACCCCTTACGCTCGTACGGGCCGCCAATATCACAGATGATCTTGGCGAGCCGATCAATAGTCATCTCGTCAAAAGACATTAGTTCTCTTCCTGATCCGCGAGCCTTTGAGCGATGCTGAGCGCGTACCCCAGCCGCTGAACGATGTTCTTACCGCGCCGTTTAAAACCCAGCTCTTGCATGGCCTGCTGGATGCGTGTTTCACGGTCGTATTGCAGCCGATCCTGCAACAGCCACTGGAACAGGCGGATGAGTTCCGTGTCGCTGTAGGCGTTAATAGGCCGACCAGGGATGAAGAAGGGCCGCGGTCCACGCTCAGGAGTCACCACAGCCGCGGCGGCCCTGGCAGTCGTACCAGCCGTGGTAGTTGCGGCAGCCGTGGACGTCATTGCCCCAGTCGTGGGCGTCGCGGCGGCTGTCGTGGGCTCCTTGGCCGGCGCCGGATCGGTACGCTCGCGGTCAGCCTCCGCGATGGCGTGCTGCCACGCCTTCACGATGCGTTGGGTTTCCTGCTCGGGATTCGCGTACCAGTCAGTGGACCACAGCCGGTGGAAGCGCCACCCCAGATTCTCCAGGTGATTCTGCCGCAGCCGGTCCCGGTCGCGGGCGCTGCGGGAGGAGTGATACCGGTGCCCGTCGGTCTCCACCGCCAGCACCATCCGCCCCGGCTGCTCGGGATGCGCCAACGCGAAATCGATCCGATAATCGGAAACCCCCCATTGCGGGAACACCTTGATGCCCTCCGCCTCCAAGGCGGCCAGCACACTGCGTTCCAGACCGTTGAGCTCCAGGTCGTAGTTCGGGCGACCTCCCATGGCGTTGCCGTAGTTGGCGACAAACTCCAGGTAGCGGCGCAGCAGCTCAGGACCACGGTGCTGCGCCTTAGCCGTGACGCTGGGATCCATGTCGAAGTGAGAGAAGGAGCTGACCACGGTCATCCGGTTCCGGGCCCGCGTGATAGCGACGTTGAGACGCCGCTCCCCACCGGCCTGGTTGAGCGGACCGAAGTACATCCGCAGCCTTCCAGTGGCGTCCTTGGCGTACCCGATGCTGAGGATCACCGCGTCGCGTTCGTCACCCTGAACGTTCTCGATGCTCTTGATGAAGAACCGCTCACTGGCGGGCCGCTCCTGAGACAGGAAGTCATCCAGCTGATCGTTCTCCTGACGCCTTTGACGCAGCGCGGCTTCGATACGGTCGGCGTGACGCTGCCCCATGGTGATGACCCCCAGGCTCTCGTGAGGGTGCTGCCGGGCATGCTCCAAGATCAGGTCGACGACGCGCTCGACCTCCTCAGGGGCGGAGCCGTTCTGCCCCGGGCGTACCCGACCATCGACGAGCTCCAGTCGCAACGGGCTTTCCTCCTGGACCCCGGGGAAGGTGACCAGCTCACTGTTGTAAATCTCCACATTGGAGAAAGCGATCAGCCGCTCGTCCCGGCTCCGGTAGTGCCACCGCAGGGTGTAGCGGTCGGGGATGAGGCTGCGGACCCGGTCCAGAATGGACTCATAGTCGGTCAACTGGTCGCCGCTCTCATCCTCTTCATCGTCCTGGGTCGGATCCCCACTAAGGCGGCGGAAGAACGAGGTGGGAGGCAGCTGCTTCGAGTCACCGGCGACTACCAGCTGCCGCCCCCGCATGATCGAGGTGACCGCGTCATGCGGCTCGACCTGACTGGCCTCATCGAAGATGACCAAGTCAAACAGCTGCTTTGACGGCAACATCCGGCTGACGATCAGCGGCGACATCGCCCAACAGGGGAAAGCCGCCAGCAGCACATCAGACGCCTCCGCCACCAGCCGCCGCGGCGGCATGTGCCGGGACTTCCGCGTCGCCTCCTGGCGCACCAGCAGGTTCTGCTGCGGATGCTCATCCCGGGCCTTCCGCAGCTGAACCGCCACCAGATGCCGGATCCGCTGGGCCGCGGACTTCACATGCTCAGCATCCAGCGCGCGGAACCGCGCGACGGTGGCGTCATGCTGCCGCCCCACGAAGTGAGCCAGATACGGTACGCGCAGCCGCATCTCATTGAACACCGCGGTCAGCCAGGCACGCTCCAGGATGAGCATCGCCTCCTCTTCATCGACCCTACGGGTCGCGAAGTCAGCGAGCATCCGCTCCAGGCCCAGCCGGTACAGCTCATCCTTGAGCCGGTTGAGTTCAGGCAGCCGCCGCAGCGTCTCCTCATCCTCATTGAGCCGGCGCACGGTGTCGTCGACATTACTGGCGGGCTGCTGATCCAACGCGCCGATCTTGATTTCCGCCGCGATCGCCGCGAGATTCGTGCGAAGCCGCGCCAGCTTGTCGAGGGTCTGCTGCACGCCCTGCAGCGCGGTCGGGTGGGAGCGACCCTGGGTGAGGGTGTGCCAGTGGTCGCGTTGCGCCACCGCGCGACTCAACTGCGCGAACAACGTTTCCTTTCGGGTGCCAGGAGGCACCATCTGGTACAGCTGACGGCGCAGCTGGAACCGCCGCCACAACCCCAGCGGACGCGCGTACTGGTTACGCCACCGCCGCGGCGCCACTGCGTACTGAAAATCCTCCAGCTGCGGGCCGAAGATGTGGGCACCGCCGAAGAACCGCACAGTGTTTTCCACATCGTGGAGGAAAGACAGCAGCTGCTGCCAGTCGACGAGTGAATCCGGAACGGTAAAACCAGAACGGGAGACCAAGGCCTCCAGTTGACTACGGGTGGACAGCAGTGACTGGGCGGACAGCTCATCTAGGTGCGCCAAGATCCTCTCGACGTCCTCCATGGAACGCACAGAGGAGCGAGCCCACGGCGTCTCCTCACGGAGCACCCGAAGCCCACCCTTGGCGATGAAACTCCGCAGCTTGTCCTTGACGTCGGCGATCGCCGCTTCGTTGAGCTGACGGAGCCCGGAGGCGCGGAGGTTGTAGGTGCTCACATCGGCCGGTGGCAGCCCCGCCAACCGGGTAATGACCTCATAGGCGCTCAACCCCCACGGCTCCCGCTGCGCGTGAAGCTCGGCCGGGTGACGGGCGACCTCAGCGCGAGCCTTAGCGAGGTCGCGGTGCAAGTTCGCCAACGGCGGTGGCGGCAGCTCCGTGCTCGCGCGGTCAAGCACCTCGGCGATACGGGCAGCGATGTCCCGGCGGCTGAGTTTGTGACGGTGCAAATCAAAAACCAGCCGATCCAGACCAACCTTCTCCAGCCGGTTGATGACCGCCTCGATAGCGGCGCGCTTTTCTGACACGAACAGCACGCGCTTTCCACGCGCCGCCATCATCGCGATGATGTTGGCGATGGTCTGGCTCTTCCCCGTGCCGGGCGGCCCTTCAATCACGACATGCCGGCCGGAGAGGACCGCGTTGAGAGCGTCCTGCTGGGACGAATCCGCGTCCAACACCAGGAACTCGTCCTCAGGACGGATGTTGTCCGTGCTCAGCGGTTCCAAAGCCCGCTGAGCGGACAATTCCTGACGCGCCGACTGGTCACCGGCCATGGCCGCGAGGATCGGATGCTGGGCGAGCAACTCCGTCGCCGAGCGCAGATCCTCGATCATGGGGAGCTTGTCGAAACTGAACACCCCCGCGACGATCACCTTTTCCAGGCGAACCTCCAGCCGGCTCCCCAACGCGCTGGAGATCTCCTGGAAGGTCGCCGTCACCTGCTCGGCCGGATCCGCAACCCGCGTCAGAACCTCGTTGATCTTCTCCCGGAGACCGGTGAGATCAGCGTTGATGCCATACTGCTTTTCCAGCGAATACAGCAGAATCGGGTTGATCTCGACATCGTCGCTGAGCCGCAACGTGAAATCGTTCTCCATCGCGGTCCGCGCCTTCAAGTGCAGCTGCCGCAGCAGCAAAGGCGCCCGCAATGGAGGCAGCGACATCGCCGTACTGTGCGACTGTGGATTGTCCACACAGAGCAGTCCTCGAGCCACCCAGCCCGCTTCGATGCCCTGTTCCTCGGCGAGCTCCACCAGCTTGCGGCGCAGCGACCGGAGCCGCGCACACGCCTCGATAAGCTGGTCCTCATCCGGATACAGATCGGAAAGACGCACCTCACGACCCTGGAACAACGCGGTGAGGCCGCGGCTGTCAGCGTCAGTGAGATTGATGGAGGTGTAACGCGAATTCTTGAAATAGAGCAGAGTGTTGCGGTGACCGAAATCAATCAGCTCGTCAGCCCAGGAGTCCGCCGCCTGTTTGACCAGGTTGAAACGATCTAACGTCAAGGCTGAGCCTTTCTGTAAAAAGGTAAGACATGCCCATGTCTTCAGGGCGCGCCCTTAGCTCGATTCCCGCAGCGGCGGTAGGCGAGCAGATCAGGATATAGCCGGTGTCGGGGCGGAGCAAATCCAGATTTAAACCTAACGGCCGATAGCGGAACCGCGACGACTTCTACTAGCCGGAGCAGTGCCTCGCGAGCATCGACCCTTATCAACATTTGTGCTGGTCACCGACTCGTATGTGATCATGAATGCTTTGCTGGGTAGGGTGGAGGTATAAGAAATTGAGACAGAAGTGTAATCCTTTAGATATGTGTCGCTGAGGGGTGTTCTTGTGGGGTCGCGTCCTCGCTAATTAGATACCTCCATATTCTCCCAAATTGGATATAAGTGATTATTTGATCGGTTTTTATTTAACGATGGATGAGCATGGGACGTGGACTCGCCGGTGATCTCCAGGTATGTCTAACTCGGGGTGTCGAGTTGACAAGGCGAAAACATGGCCAGAGGACAACAGGTCAGCCGGACAGTCACGCAGAACCGACATCTGTCTACGACGGATAATGCGAGCGGTGAATCCCCGGACTTGATCTTCTCTTCAGATAAGAGGATCGGCTGACCAGCCCCGCGACCGTGAATCTCACCCCGGCGGGCTGAACAACACCGCCGCGTACCACCCGTCTGGCCACCGCCGCATCAATCAGCGAAGCACAGTGATGAGGTACGACCGGATACGCTTCCCCACCAGGGAGGACGGATAGCGCCCGCTCCACCGACAGCGTTAAGGAACAGCGGGCAGCGACCACCACGAGCGTCCTACCCAGGTCATCGGGGGCACGCGATGAGCGTTGCCCAGGATCATCAGACCTTGCTGGCGGCGCAGAACCTGCCCTAAGACCCCAGCGAACCCACCTCGCAGCCGGCCAACCGACACCCGTAGGGATCGTCAGGAGCCCAAAGGACCTCAACCTCGAGCACAGCGCTCGGCGTGAAGCGCGCTTTGACAGAGGAATCGACAGAAGAGAGGAAGACGATCAATCAGGCGTGGGACACAGCGGGATTAACGCAAGGCCTGACCAGACAGCAGGAAACCTACGAGCCGGGCCCTCAAGCCACCTCATGCGTGAACCGGACCGGTTCGGCCAACACCTGCGCGGCGCCCTCCAGATCGGCGAGCCGGGCAGCCAAAGTGGCCTCAGCTAAAGGCCGCGGCAGCGCCTCACTGAACTTCAAGCCAGCCAAGGCACGCTCATCGACATGGGGGAGGCACAGCCGCTGCCCGGCACGAGCGGTGCCGGCCCGCCAAGTGGCGGGGG